>ERZ791883.58-NODE-58-length-137124-cov-8.012862_pt1 | contig 137124 bp, 125 predicted proteins | sample MGYA00510160_ERZ791883 | MGnify/ENA primary metagenome ERZ791883 (study PRJEB30046, sample SAMN00792072) | human gut metagenome | study: EMG produced TPA metagenomics assembly of the A metagenome-wide association study of gut microbiota in type 2... | reverse complement strand
TCCGTATGTGGTAGATGAATTGGAGCTTACCCCAACATTTGACAAAGAACCAAAATTCCGGTCCCTGACCAGGATAAAGCAAGTGTGAATTATTTGTCATCTTTCATAAATTTACCATATTTTGAATGTGAATGCAATGAGGCAAGGCAAATGATATTACATAACTTAATTATTGTACTGTTTGAAACAATTTTGCATGTATTTTTATAAAAAAAGACGGTTCCCGAAGGAACCGTCTTTTGGATTGGTCTAAAATTAGAAGGTAACAACCATCTGAGACCACAGGGTCTTTGCATGGTTATCGGTAGCACCCTTATCCTTCAGGTCATAGTATTCAACCTGAGCTACCATGTTCTTGGCAACAGTCAGGTTGCCGCCGACCATCCAGCCTTTGAAGCCTTCAGGACCGAAGGAATCATAATGACCGTTCATGGTGTGGGCAATGTAGGTAGCACCACCCTGATCGTAGTATTTACCGAACAGGCCCCAGGAACCAGGTTTAGCAGAGGAAGCACCTTTATAAGCCAGGCTAGCTACCCAGCCATCGTTGTCGGGTTCTACGCCGTCAATCTTGTCATCAGCATCGCCGTGCAGATACATAGCGCCGATCTTCCAATCACCGGCTTTGTAGTTGGCAGCGGCAGTCCAGATATTGTCAGAACCTTTCACCCAACCATTCTTGTATACTTTTGCATCAGCATTGGCGGTATTCAAATCTTTTACATGCAGATAGTTGGCTTCCAGGTTCAGGTTGCCGATGTCTCCGCCCAGTACAACCTGAGTGAATTCATCTGCTTTGGATTTCTTAGTAGCGAAATCCTGGTTAGCCATCTTGCCCCAGGTTGCGCCCAGGTAGGTAGCACCGAATTTGGTGTTGGCGTTTACAGCATCCACACGGGTATCGTAAACGTTGCCTTCAGCATAGGTGCCATTGTAACGGCCAGCAGTCAGGTTCACAACACCAATGTTACCGGTCAGGTAAGCTCTCTGGAAACGGGTTTCGCTGTCACCGGAGTCATTCTTACCTTTGTTGTTCCAGGTTTGTTCGTTCTGCAGCATGCCAACATAATGCCAGTTGTCATTCACTTCGCCGGTGAAGAACAGACGGGACCGGGTCTTGGTATCGCTGCTCTTACCAAAGTCACCAGTGGTATGATCATAGTGAGTCCGGATGTTCCCGGTGATCTTCACAGCATCAGCGTTCTTTTCCAGTTTGGCAACGCGAACACCCAAGTTGTCCAGTTCATCAGCAAATTCGCTGACCAGTTTGTCATCAGCACCGATAGCGCCTTTGGCCAGAGCCTTGGCAACGATCTGAGCCATTTCATAACGGGTCATGGTCTTGTCGCCTTTGAAGGTGCCATCAGGATAGCCGTCAACTACGCCGGCAGCAGCCAGTTTGGCAACAGCGCCGTAAGCCCAGTGGCCAGCAGGCAGGTCGGAGAAGGGGTTGGCAGCGAAAGCAGTAGCGCTTACGCCCAGAGCCATAGCCATGGCAAATACTAAAGATTTTTTCATGGGATATTCCTCCTTAGGAATCACAGAGTGAATTCCCCGGGAACGTCCGGCTGACCTCTGCCGCGAGTATCCTTGTTTCCTCTGGCTCTTTCAGCACTCTGTCCCTGTGAAATTCACAACACTATTGTGACAACTTCTTGTCACGGTGTTATTTTAACACAAGATTACAGAAAAAAGCAAATTTGTGAACTTATTTTGGCTATGGATTACATTATTATTTGTTTTATTTTCTATACTTCATATTTTTATCACATATTTTTAAATTTGTAGCGTGAAAAAGGACGATTCCGAAGAATCGTCCTTTTTGTATTGGTGATGAAAAACCCACCACCATGCTCCGCATGGTCCCCCGCCCTTAAAAAGGGCGGATATAAAAGGGACTGGCTGGGCTCTCTGCCCTTAAAAAGGGCGGATATAAAAGGGACTGGCTGGGTCCCCTGCCCTTAAAAAGGGCGGATATATAGGGACTGGCTGGGTCCCCCGCCCTTAAAAAGGGCGGATATATAGGGACTGGCTGGGTCCCATCCTAAAGGGATGGATATCCAAGGAGGAATGATTGAATTAGAAGGTTACTACCATCTGAGACCACAGTGTCCGAGCATGCTGATCGGATTCTTTGCCCTTCAGGTCGTAGTATTCCACCTGAGCCACCATGTTCTTGGCCAGGGTCAGGTTGCCGCCAACGTTGTAGCCTTTGAAGCCTTCCCCGTTGAAGGAATCCCACATACCGTTCATGGTATGGTAAATGATGGTGGGAGCTCCCTGATCATAGTACTTGGCAAACAGGCCCCAGGAACCAGGTTTGGAAGCAGCAGCACCCTTGTAGCCCAGGGATACTACATAACCGTCATCATCGCCGTTCTTGTAAGCGCTGTTCTTCAGGGTATCGTCGTCACCCTTCAGGTACATGGCCCCGATCTTGAAGTCGCCGGCTTTGTAGTTGGCGCCAACGGTCCAGATCTTGTTGTCACCGGTGAGGCCGTTGTCAATGTACGGGTTTACATCATCGGCCTTGGTGTAAGTGGCAGCCAGGTCCAGGTTGCCGATGCTGCCGCCCAGTTCGGCATTCCAGAACTTGTCTGCTACGGAATCATCTTTGGTCCATTTACGGCCAGCGATGGTTCCCAGATCGCCATCCGTCCATCCATAGGTATCCTTGCTGGCCATCTTGCCGTAGGCAGCGCTCAAATAAGCCTGGCCGAAAGGAACTTTGAACTGAACCGCATCTACACGGTCATCGTACACATTGCCTTCAGCAATGTTCTTGTTAAAACGGCCGGCCTGGATATTCCAGACACCGATGTTTCCGTCCAGGTAAGCTCTCTGGAAGGAGGTGTCGGAATCGCCGGATTCGTTCTTGCCCTGGAAGTACTGGTTGTTTTCCAGCATGGAAACGTAATGCCAGTTGTCGTTGACTTCCCCGGGCAGGAACAGGCGGGTACGCATACGGGACTGGGATTTGTCGGCTTTGCCGGTGGTCTTGCCACCTTCATTGTTGTAGTAGCTGGCACGGACGTTGCCGGTGATCTTTACGTTGTCAGCATTCTTTTCCAGTTTGGCAACGCGAACACCCAGGTTGTCCAGTTCATCAGCGAATTCGCTGACCAGTTTGTCATCAGCACCGATAGCACCTTTGGCCAGAGCCTTGGCAACGATCTGAGCCATTTCATAACGGGTCATGGTCTTGTCGCCTTTGAAGGTGCCATCCGGATAACCGTCAACTACGCCGGCGGCAGCCAGTTTGGCAACAGCGCCGTAAGCCCAGTGGCCAGCAGGCAGATCAGAGAAGGGGTTGGCAGCGAAAGCAGTAGCGCTGACACCCAGAGCCATAGCCATGGCAAATACTAAGGATTTTTTCATAGGAAAACACTCCCTTGAATGGTATTTGTCCTGCCTCCGGGTTTCCGTCCGGCTTCCTCCAGATTTTTCCGTGCGAGTATCCTTGTTTCCTCTACGTACACATTCCGGATTCTTCCATCCATTGGCCCATCAGCGGGACTGTGTGAATTTCTTCACACTGCCAGTGTAGCATGGTGAAAAAAAAGAAACAAGGCGCCTGGGGGAAAGTTTCCATTTCCGCCAGATTGTGCCTTGTTTCTTCGTATTTTATCAAAGTCAATTCTGTGACTCATCAGTCCGTTATTTCACTGTTTTATCACAAAGGAATCTTTTGACCAGTACCACGGCTGCCAGTCCATCCACTGCGGACGGTTCAGAAAGCAGGGCCGTGGGCAGCAGCTTTTTCCATCCCCGGGGCGGATTCAGCTGCCAGTAGAGTTTTTTGGCTTCCTGGGTGCTGCCGTATTCATCCACTTCATAAAGGGGCAGCTGGGGAAACGCCTCCGCCAGCTGCCGATGCATGGTCTTTGAAGTTGTGCCGTCCCCCAGTACGCAGCCGGCGGGACGGTCTGCGGCCAGGAACTCTTTCAGATGATCCAGGAACCCTTCCGTAGGCAGGATGGCCTGGCGGACCAGGGTTCCATCCCCGGCCACCAGGGCGGCACCGGTTTTATCCCGGCCCGGATCCACCCCCAGATAAAGCTCAGTTTTGTTCACGAGGCAGACCTCCCACAGGACGGATTTCCAGATCCAGCAATACAGGCCCGGCCACGGTAATATCCCGGCGGGCCTTGGCGGTGATTACCACTTTGCCGCCCAGGCTGCGGATTTTTTCGCTGGCGTTGGACAGTTCGGTGCTGGTAATGGCCCCCACGTCCCCGGTAATGGGATTGGGGATCACTCCATCGGCCTGGGCTGCCCGGTTCACGGCCTTCAGGAAGGCCATGAGAGCCAGGTCGGATTCGTTGGAGTTGGGGTCCACCGCAATGGTCTGGGTAAGGATCAGGGTATCTTCCGGATAGACCACCTTGTCCCCCACCATTTCCAGACGGGATACCACCACTTCTCCGGACAGGATGTTGCCGGCGGCACAGACACGGACGTACATGTCCCCTTTGGCTTTTTCCAGGTTGGAAGCAGCGTTCTCCACCGCTTCCCGGCTGAGCCAGATTACCGGTGTGGAAGGATCCACCCCGATGCGGCCGGCCACCTGGATGTTGGCCTGGTTCAGGAATTCCTGGAGCTGTTTCTGGGTGTTTTCTTCGCTCTGGCCGCTTTTCAGCACCCCGGAATAGAGGATTTCGCCGCTGCGGAACACCACGTGGCCCTCCCGGACAGCCACAATGCCTTCCCGGAGTTTTTTGGCGGTGTCTTCCAGGGATTTCACGTCCTGCTGGAGCTGGTCACGGGCGGCTTCAGCCTGGCGCACCTGTTCCTGTGCCTCCTGGAGACGGGTGCTGGCTTCCGCATACCGGGCCTGGAGCTGTCCCAGGTCGGCCTGGGCCTGCTGCATCTGGGCCTGGGCGTCCTTCATTTGGGCTTCAGCTGCAGCCTTCTGCTGCCGTGCCTGTTCCGCAGCCTGGGTGGCTTCGCTGATTTTTTGGTCCAGTTCTTCGATTTTGGCACTTTGGGCGGACAGTTCTTCGTTGGCCTTGTCCCGGGTGGCGGTAAGAGAGGCGATTTCCGCCCGCATCTGCTTCATGCCGAACAGGGCCGTGCGGACCTCCTTGGAGGCAATGGTCAGGACGGTGATGGTCAGGGCGGCAACCAGCATGCCGCTGACAATTGTCATGACCACGGAGGTGTCATGAGGGCGCAGGCCAAAAAGCCGGAGCCGTTTTTTGCCGATTTTGCTTCCCAGTTTGTCTCCCAGATAGGCGATCAGTCCGCCCATCAGGGCCAGAACCAGGATCAGGGTAATGCCGGTCATGGGATGCGCTCTCCTTTCGTGTGTATATTATCCTGTACATTATAGCATAAAACCGGGGCTCGTGGATGAGCTCCGGTTTTATGCGGTCAGCGACCGATGGAAAGCAGATGCTGCCGCATCTGCTTTTGAACATATCTGCCCTCCGGGCGGCCGGGACGGGCTCCCCTGCGGGGAGCCCCTACAACGTTGGTGTCGAAGATGCAGCAAAAAATCCGTTTCCCGGACCGTAGGATCGAACATCTGATCCCAACGAGGTAGGGGCGCGCCAAAGGCATGCCCTTCCCGGCCTGCGGGTTTCACAGTCAAGAAATCAGATCACACTTTCCGGCTTTTCCCGGTTTTGTAATCGATGGTGATGCCGGGCTGGTTGTTGTAGACGAACACGTTGAACTGGACGCCGGCCCCTTTGTCTTCCACGCTCCAGGCTTCCATCTGTACGCCCCGGGCTACAAGATCATTCCCCTGGAAAATGGGAGTTACCCGGTACAGCACATGGTGGTTGGTTTCTTTTACGTAGTCGGCCACCATATTTTCAAAGGGCAGCATGCCGGTAACATTGAGATACCGGGTGCCGGTGATCAGGTTTTTGGGGTTGGCGTTTTCCGCTGTCAGCTGATATCCGATGAGATGGCACCGGTTGTACAGATATTTCCCATCAATGCCCTCATACTTCACGGTCTGCCAGCCGGAAGGCTTGACGCTGCCGATGGGGCCCCGTTTCTCCGTGGGCATGGTTTGCCGGCTTACATTGGCATAGGCGGGGCCGCAGCGGCCCAGGCTGTCCAGGTCGCTGTACCGTTCAAAGGACTTTTTGGTCTTGTCCTTGTCGGGGAAATCGGGCACATTGTTGTTCAGCACCACATAGGGCTTGTTGGTAAAGGCAGGGATGGAAGAAAGGTCAAAGGAGGGCTGATTCTTCCCCACCTGCTGGGTCACCTTTGTGCTGTTTTTGGGAGCCGCTTTTTTGGCGGCAGGTTTGGTGGATCCGCAGGCGGTTAAGACCAGGGACAGGGAAACCAGGAGAGCGGACAGGAAGGCTGTGAATTTTTTCATTTTACGTATACCTCTTCTGTAATTTTGTCATGGGAGGAACCGGCAAAATCCGCAGAGGAAACTTTCTGCCAGCCCTGATTCAGGTCGATGTCGAAGAAAAAGTCCCCGGGATAAGCCCGGTTCCAGTGGTAGAGGATGATCTTTTCGATCCGGTCCAGGTACGGGGCCGCCGGGCGGTCTTCCAAAAGGCAATATTCCCCGGGCCCGGCCTGGTCCAGGAACTCTTCCGCCACGTGGATATTGGCCGCTGGCGGGTCGAACAGGCCGGCGGTATAGGAGCACATCCAAAGGGGTGCCTCTCCCACCAGATCCAGGATATGGGCCCGAAGGACCCGGTCCTGGCTCTGGCGCCGGTGGTTGAACAAAAGGCCGCCGGAATCATCGACGGCAGTGATGAGGATCATGGGATTTCCCTCCTTGGCAGGGTCGCGGGCCACAGGTCGTGGGTCCCGGGCTTTGTTGGTGCAGCCGAAAGTACGGCTGCTTGTCCATATATGATATTTATTATATCATACCGTGAACAAAAGTTCACGTTCCATTCGGATTTGCAGATCAATTGGCCCGCGGCCCGTGGCTCCGGGCCCGCGACCGCAAAAAAGCTGCCTTCCGGCAGCTTTTTGCTATACATTATCCTTTTTATAAATCATCCAGCACCCGAAGGCTCCGCAGAGGAGGTTGGGGGTGGCGGCGGCCAACAGGGGCGGGATCACGCCGCCCTGGCCCAGTCCGGTCATGAAGGTCATGACGGAATAGTAGATGAAGATAATCACCACGGAAAAGCCCAGGCCCATGGACGCCCCGGTCCGCTGGGACTGGACCCCCAACGGCACCCCGATGAGGGCAAAGAAGAAGCTGGCCAGAGGCACGGTGAACCGGCGGTAGATTTCCATCTCATACTTGCTGGTGGGCATGTACTGGCGTTTCAGGATGTCGATGTACATCTTCAGTTCCCCAATGGTCATCTGGTCCGGATCTTTCTGGTCCAGGGTAATGGCCTTGGGGGTCTCGCTGATGGGCAGCACCTGCTTGTCAAAGGTCATGGTCCGGGCTACCCCATCCTTCCCGGTCAGGTCGGTGATGGTGCCACCTTCCATGATCCAGGTCCCCTGGGTCCATTTGGCCTGAGGGGTCCGCTGGATCCGGGCCACTTTTCCGTTGTCCCAGTCTTCGATGGTAATGTCCTTCATCATCCCCTGCTTCTCGTCGAAGGTCCGGGCATAGGTAAGCCGTACCAGCTGGCCCTTGGACACCTGTTTGATCAGCACATGGTTCTGGGTCCGGGGCTTGGTGTCCCGTTTGATTTCCACTTTGATGATCCGTTCATATTCGCTTTTGGCAGGAGGGACCACCTTTTCGGCCCACACCACGGAAAACAGGCTCACCACGAACCCGGCTGCCAGGATGGGGGCGGCGATCCGGCGGAAGCTGAGCCCCCCGCTGCGCATGGCGGTGATTTCACTGTTGCTGGACAGCTGGCCCATGGTAAGGAGGGCCGCCAGCAGCATGGACATGGGGAATGTGTAGTTGATCACTTCCGGCATGAGACACAGGAACAGCCGGATCAGGGAAGAATAGGAAGCCCCGTACTGGGTGATGTACTGGGTCACCCGGAACAGGAAGGAACTGGCCACAAAAATGGTGGAAAAGGCAGCCACCCCGAACAGGAAAGGCTGCATCATCTGTTTTAAAATGTACTTATCTAAAATGGACATGGGCAGCCTCACATTCTGAAATTATCGCCCAGATAGAACTTCCGGGCCACCGGATCTTCGGCCACCTGCTGGCTGGTGCCTTCCACCAGGATCTTCCCTGCGCTGAGGATATAGGCCCGGTTCACGATGCTGAGGGTTTCCCGGACGTTGTGGTCGGTGATCAGCACCCCGATGCCCCGCTTGGCCAGATGGGCCACCATCACCTGGATATCCGCCACTGCAATGGGGTCGATGCCCGCAAAGGGTTCGTCCAGCAGGATGAAGCCAGGATCCGTAGCCAGGGCCCGGGCGATCTCCACCCGCCGCCGTTCGCCTCCGGAAAGGGCACTGCCCTTGCTTTTCCGGATGTGGCCGATGTGGAATTCCTGGATCAGGTCTTCCATCTTTTGCCGGCGTTTGTCCTTGTCCGGTTCGATTTCTTCCAGGATGGCCATAATGTTCTCTTCCACGGTAAGCTTCCGAAAGATGGAGGCTTCCTGGGGCAGATAGCCAATGCCCTTCAGGGCCCGTTTGTACATGGGAAGATCGGTAACGTCCTCGTCATCCAGGTACACATGGCCGGTATCCGGATGTTCCAGTCCTACGATCATGTAGAAGGAAGTGGTTTTCCCGGCACCGTTGGGCCCCAAAAGTCCCACAATGGTCCCCTGTTCCACTTCCAGGCTGACTTCGTTGACCACCCGCCGCCCGGCGTATTCTTTTACCAGTTTTTCCGCACGTATCTTCACTCTTGACTCCCTTTATCCAATTTCAGTCTGGCCGATGGTCATGAGATGGCCGGGCCAGTTGTAGAACTTATACAGGAATTCCGGCACATTGGCCAGCCCTGCCAGGCTGAATACCGGCTGTGCCCCGCTCTCCTCCTTCTGGGAGGTGCTGTCCTGGGGCATCACCACCATCTTCACGTTCCCTTCGCCCATGGCCACTTTGCCCCCGGCCCCGGTAATGGTCAGGGTATCCCCGCTGACGGTATCATCATTCTGGGTGGCAGTGGCATGGCCGATGAGCCGGATGGTGCCGTCGGCTTCCTTGGTATTGTAAATGGCCCGGTCCGCTCTGGCGGTCAGGTTCCGGGGCGGGCTGATCAGCCGCACGTTCCCGTCGGCGTTGGCCACGCCGGTGCCCATGTTGTATTTCATGTTGGCGGCATCCAGGCTGGACCCGTCATCCATGGTGAGCTGGGCCCAGGATCCGATGGTCTCCGCAAACTGGGCATCGGAATCGTAATCCACCTGGGCGGCCCGGAGGGTCTTGTCCTCTTTCCGGAGCACGGCGTTGCCAATGGCGGAAAGGAATTTCCCCTTGTTTTTGATGATCAGTTCAGAGCTGGTCAGGTGGGCATCCTTCTGGTCGGCCACCACGGACCCGGTAAGTTTCCCTTCCCCGGTCTTGGTGTTGTAGTCGGCTTCTTCCGCACTGGCGGTGCCGTCATCGTGGCGGATTTTCACATTCCCCACGGCAGCGGCCTGGCCGCTTTTGAAATCATACTGCACCTGATCGCCGCTGATGGAGGACGCCGCCCAGCAGGCAGAAGTAACGGACAGAAGGCCTGCCAGGAGTCCCAGCACTGCGATTTTCTTTACGTTCAGCATTAAAATTCTCCCTTCTGTACGTGAGCATCCTCTTCCAGTTTGGCCTGGTCCAGGGCAACATTGAAGGTTGCCTTTTTCGCCGTGGCCACCGTATCGTCTTTCTTCAGCCGGACGTTGCCCTCACCCACCACCATCTGATCTTTGTTGATCCAGGTGAATTTGTCCGCCACTGCATCTCCTCCGTCGGAGGTGGTGCCGTGAGGATTCTTGGTAAGGACCACGTCCTTGGTATCCATATGGACTTCCCCTTCGTCAGCAGTCACGGTCATGGTCCGGCCGTCGTCCTGGTAAAAGGTCCCGCTGATGCCCTTCATATGGGCCAGCTGGGCTTTTTTGTCATAGAGCAGGGACTGGACGGTAAGTTCCCAGACTTTTTTCCCGTTTTTCGTTTCCTGGATGGTGGAGCCGTTTACTTCCTGGAGCACGTCCTTGCCGTTTTCCTGGACCTTGCCCGTGGTGGGCTTGCTGCTCAGGAGCCAGGCAATGACGCCTCCCATCAGGAGCACAGCGGCTGCAATCACCAGCAGTGTACGACGTTTTTCTGCGAGCATGGAGGCATCCTTTCTTTACCCGTTCCAGGGAGTGTTCCAGCGGTGCTGGAACCAGATCCAGTTGTCCGGATACTGGCGGATGATCTTTTCCACTTCCTGGGTCATTTTCAGGGTAATCTTATAATCATCTTTTTCCTGATTTCCCGTATCTTCATAGTAAATGGGTTCTTTCACAAACACCTGGTGGCCATAGCCGCTGGGTTTGCGGACCATGAAGATGGGCACCACCGGAGCTTTGAACTTTCGGGCGAAATAGGCCGGCCCTTCTGGGGTGGAAGCCATCTTCCCGAAGAAGGGAACGAAAATCCCATGGTAGCCTCCGTCCTGGTCAGCAATGAGCCCCAGCATCCGTCCCTTTTTCATGGCACGGGCGCAGCCCAGGATCTCGTTGGTGCCCCGGGCGAAGATTTCCTGTCCCACCCCCCGGCGGAGCTCATTGAGGAAATCACTGTATACCGGATTGGGCTGGGGTTTTTCCACGGCACTGAGAGGGAATCCGTTAAGAGCCAGAGCGGCTCCCAGCCATTCCCAGTTGTCCATGTGGCAGGCCAGCATCACGACCCCCCGCTTTTTGGCCAAGGCTTCCCACAGGATATCCGGCCGGTCGAAGCTGACCAGGCCCCGGATGTTGTCCTTGTTGAGGGCCGGCATGTAGAGGATCTCCATGGCGGTCATGCCCAGGTTCAGGAACAACCGATGGATAATGGCATGGGCTTCCCGGGCCGTAACCCCCATCCGTTCCTGGATGGTTTTTTCCGCCCGCACCCGCTGTTTTTTGGCAATATGCCAGTATAGTTTACCACAATTCCGTCCCAGCCGCACTACGAATTTGTAGGGCAGCAGGGACAGGAACCGGCTCAGGCCTTTCAAAAATCCGTAAAGCATTACTGTCTGTCTCCCTGTCCCTGGATTTCGTAACTGCGGACGATGCCGTCCCACAGGCCTTTGGCCTTGAGGATCCGTTCGATCACATCCCGGACGGCTCCGTGGCCGCCGTTGCAGGAAGAGACCAGCATGGCCCGTTCCCGGACTTCCGGGGCGGCATCTGCAGGAGCAAAAGTCACCGCCGCCCGTCCGAAAGCGGGCAGGTCGTTGAGATCATCCCCCATAAAGGCGGTTTCTTCCAGCGGAATGTCCAGTTCGTTGGAAGCCTGCTCCAGCACTTTGCCTTTGTAGACCACGTTTTCGTATATGGAGCTGATGCCCAGTTCCATGGCCCGGTGGAGAACGATTTCGGTGTGGCGGCCGGTAATGAGGGCCACCTGGATGCCGTGGCGGAGGGCCAGGCTGATGCCCATGCCGTCCCGGGCGTCAAAATGCTTGGACAGTTCTCCTTCCTGTCCGATGATGATGCTGCCATCGGTCATGACCCCATCCACATCCAGGGCCAGGAGACGGATCTTGGCCAGTTGTTCTTCTGTAATCATTTATACCACTCCCTGGTGTACCAGATCAGTAATATGCAGCAGCCCCACCACTTTCCGGTCCTGATCCACTACGGGCAGGACGGTAATGGGCCGGGGTTTGTTGGATTCCATAAGGTGCAGGGCTTCGGCGGCCAGTTTGTGATCCAGGATGGTCTTGGGATTTCGGGTCATCATCTGGGAAACCGGCCGGTTCAGGCAGTCCAGATCCTTGGCGATGCCTCTCCGGATGTCCCCATCGGTCAAAAGTCCCTGAAGATGCTGGTTGTCATCCACAACGGAGACAGCCCCCACGCCCTTGTCGGTAATGATGAACAGGGCATCCTTGACGCTGATGTCCGCATGGACCAGGGGATTTTCGTCCCCTTTGTGCATCACATCGTCCACCGTAAGCAGCAGCTTCCGTCCCAGGCTGCCCCCGGGATGGAAAATGGCGAATTCTTCCGGGGTGAATTTCCGGGCGCTGAGGAGTTCCATGGCCAGGGCATCCCCATAGGCCAGGGCTGCCGTGGTGCTGCTGGTGGGAGCCAGGCCCAGGGGGCAGGCTTCCCGTTTCACACCCACGTTCAGGACGATATCCGCATTTTTCGCCAGGGTGGATTCCGGATTCCCCACCATGGCGATGACTTTGGCGCCGATCCGCCGGATGGAGGGCAGGATATTCAGGACTTCTCCCGTTTCCCCGCTGTTGGACAGGGCCAGGACCACATCCATGTCCGTGACCATGCCCAGATCCCCGTGGATGCCTTCCGCCGGATGGAGGAAGAAAGCCGGGGTGCCGGTGCTGGCCAGGGTGGCGGCGATTTTCCGGGCGATGATCCCAGATTTGCCCATGCCGGTGACGATGATCCGGCCCTTGCAGTGGAGGATCATCTCCAGAGCGGCGCCGAAATGGTCATCCACCCGGGGCAGCAGCTCCAGGATGGAATCCGCTTCGATCTGCAGTGCTTCTTTGGCTTTTTCAAACATACCGGTTACGCCTCCCTGCGGCCGATGGCGTCGATGGCTTTGGCGTCCGCCAGGACCTGTTCCAAATCATCCAGGGCAATCATGTTGGGGCCGTCGGACAGGGCTTCTTTCGGGTTGTCGTGGGTTTCGATGAAGAGCCCGTCCACCCCTACGGCAGCCGCCGCCCGGGCCATATGGGGCGCATATTTGCTCTGGCCCCCGGAGCTGGTGCCCTGTCCGCCGGGGATCTGGACACTGTGGGTCACGTCCATGATCACCGGGAAGCCCAGGTCCCGCATAATGGGCAGGCTGCGCATATCCGTCACCAGGGTGTTGTAGCCGAAGCTGACGCCCCGTTCGGTGAGCATCAGATTCCGGCTTCCGGAACCCACGATCTTGTTCACCACATTTTTCATGTCCCAGGGTGCCAGGAACTGGCCTTTCTTCACATTGACCACTTTCCCGGTCCGGGCAACTTCCACCAGCAGGTCCGTCTGCCGGCACAGGAAGGCGGGAATCTGGATGATGTCCAGGACTTCGGCAGCCTTTTCCACCTGCCAGGTTTCGTGGACGTCACTGATCACCGGCACATTCAGATCTTTCTTGATCTGGGCCAGGATCTGGAGACCTTCTTCGATGCCCGGGCCCCGGAAGGAATCCAGGGAAGACCGGTTGGCTTTATCATAAGAAGCTTTAAACACATAGGGCAGGCCCAGCTTTTCACAGATGGCCTTGGCCCGTTTCCCGATGGCCAGGCTCCGTTCGTAGCCTTCCAGCACGCAGGGGCCGGCCATGATCAGCAGCGGGTGACCCTGTCCCACCTGGTAGGGTCCGATCTTGACGATTTCCATGGGATTACTCCTTTCCTTCCTGGTCCAGTTGGGCGAAGATTTCGTTGGCCCGGTCCAGATCAGCCTGGGTGTCGATGCCCACGCCCTGGAAGTCCGTAGCCAGGACTTTAATCTTTACGCCGTTTTCCAGGGCCCGGAGCTGTTCCAGCCCTTCCACCCGTTCCAGGGGCGTGGGCAGGAGCGCCGCAAACTTCAGCAGGAAGTCCCGGCGGTAGGCGTAGATGCCGATATGCTTCCATACCTTCACTTCCGGTTCTTCATTCCGGGGATAGGGAATCAGGCTCCGGGAAAAATACAGGGCGTAGCCGTTCTGGTCGGTGACCACCTTTACCGCATTGGGGTTCTGGTAGTCCTCCGGATTCATTTCCGTTTTGCAGGTGGCCATTTCCAGGTCGGGATTGTCTGCAAAGGCCTGGGCCAGGTCGTCGATGACCTGGGGCGGGATCATGGGTTCGTCGCCCTGGACGTTGACGATCACATCCACATCCTCGAAGTTGAGAGCCACTTCCGCCAGCCGGTCGGTGCCGCTGGGATGATCTTCGGAGGTCATCACAGCCCGGCCGCCGAAGGCATTGACGCAGTCCAGGATCCGCTGGTCGTCGGTGGCCACCAGCACTTCATCAGGGATCCGGGCCAGAGCGGCCCGTTCATAGACCCGCTGGATCACGGGTTTGCCATGGATCAGGGCCAGGGGTTTCCCTGGCAGACGGGTGGACCCGTAACGGGCCGGAATTACACACAGTACTTTCATTTGGACGGATTCTCCTTTTTAATGGCGGCTTTGATGGTATCGGTAAAGGCTTCTTCGCCGCTGGTAATCTGGATTTCCATATCCAGGATGTACAGAGGCACATCCCGGTGGAGGTAAATAAACTCTGTGGGGATTTTCACCGCATCTTTCCCGGTGGTGACCAGGGCTTTGACGCCCCGGCTGATGGCCCGGTCCATGATGTACTGCATTTCCACCATGCCATAATCGTGGTGGTCCGGATACCGGATGGCTTCCACGATGTTCAGGCCTTCGGCGTTCATGGTCTGCTCAAAGGAAGAAGGGTTGCCGATGGCGGAAAACACCATCACATGCTTGCCCCGGAGGGCTTCCAGAGGCAGGGCCTTGGACATGTCGTTCTTGTACCAGTCTGCGATCTCGATGTAGTCGCAGGGTTTATGGATGCTCTCGGCGATAGGAGCCGCCGGAGCGTATTTGTGCAGGGTGTCGCAGAGAGTGGCCCGGGAAATGGGGGAACTCTGGTCGCATTTGGTCAGGAGGAACAGCCCTGCCCGGCTCAGGTTGCTGAGGGGCTCCCGGAGAGTGCCCCGGGGCAGGATGCAGCCGTTGCCGAACATGTTGAGGGTATCCACCAGCACCACGTCCAGGTCCCGGTACAGCTGCCAGTGCTGGTAGCCGTCATCCAGGATGATCACTTCCGCCTTGAACTTGTCCACGGCGAACTGGCCGGTAATGGCCCGTTCCTTGCCGATGACCACCGGGATCCCCGGCAGCTGCTTGGCCATGAGGAACGCTTCGTCCCCGGCTTCATAGGCAGTCATGTAGATTTTCTTCCCGTCGGACACCACCCCGATCTTTTCTTCCCAGTGGGACCGGTAGCCCCGGTTCAGGATCACCACCCGGTAGCCCAGTTTCTGGATCATCAGAGCCACTTTCTGGGCGGTGGGGGTCTTGCCAGTGCCCCCTACGGTAATGTTGCCGATGCTGATCACGCAGCAGTCCAATTTGGTCCGGGGTACCAGCCCGGCGTTGTAGCAGAACAGCTTCAGCCGGACCCCGGCTTCATAGAGCACGGACAGGATCCGGAGGAAGGCCAGGACGCACCAGTCCAGGATCCCGTTGTCTTCCCCGTGGGAAAGCTGGATCAGGTACTGGGTCACCGCATCCCCGGGACGCATCCGGGGGCTCACTTCGTCGTTGATGTTCCGGGTATTGATCTTGTAATGGGTGTTCACCATGCTTTCGGTGGCCGTGAGTTCCAGCAGCTCCTTCAGGTAGCCGATGGTCCGCACGGCGGCGCCCCGGTTTTCCCGGATCACCTGGAGAGAGGCATCCCCCATCTTTTTCCGCAGGGCATCGTCTTTGAAGATCTTCAGGAACATATCCGTCATTTCCTTGCCGTCATGGATCTGGACACAGGCCCCCACTTTGCTCAAAAGGGCGAAGGAATCCTTGAAGTTGGACATGCTGGGCCCCACGATGATGGGTTTGGCATGGGCTGCCGGTTCCAGCACATTGTGGCCGCCGTGGTTGATCAGGCTGCCGCCTACAAACACCGCATCCCCCACTGCATAGATCCGGCCCAGTTCCCCGATGGTGTCGATCAGGACCACCTGGTATTTGGGACGGGGATTGCTCATGGCCTTCAGAGAGGACCGAAGGCCCAGAGAAAGGCCGTATTTTTCCGCCAGCCGGGTGATTTCATGGATCCGGCCAGGCTTCCGGGGGGCGATGATGAGACGGGCCTGGGGGAATTCCTTCCGGATGTCCAGGAAGCTCTGGAACAGGGTTTCCTCTTCGGTAGGATGGGTACTGCCGGCCACGATCACCGGGTAGTCCTCTTCCAGCCCCAGTTCATCCTTGTACTGCTGGAGATCTTCCGGGGTCACTTCCGCATAGGTCTGGTCGAATTTGGTGTTGCCGGTCACAAAGATCCGGCGTTTTTCCGCCCCCAGATGCTGGATGTATTCCGCATCGATGGAGGACTGCATGCAGAACCGGGTGACGCTGCCCATCATGTCGGCCAGGATGCCGAACAGATACCGGTAACTTTTCACGGATTTGTCAGAGATCCGTCCGTTAACCATCATCACCGGGATCCGGCGCAGTTTGATGGCCCGGAGGAAGTTGGGCCACAGTTCCGTTTCCACCGGCATGAAGATCCGGGGCATGATCCGCTTCACAAAGGATTCGGACACAAAGGGCAGATCCAGTGGGAAGTAGATGATGGCATCGGCTTCCGGGATGATCTGGTGGGCCATGTTGTAGCCCCCGGTGGTCACGGCGGACACCAGGATCTTGGCATCGGGCATGGCCTTGCGGATTTCTTTCACCAGCGGGCTGGTGGCCACGATTTCCCCTACGGAAGCACCGTGGATCCAGATGCAGTTTTTATGGGCAACGGCTGCGATTTCTTCATCCCGGATGAACCCCAGGCTCTGACGGAACCGGCGGGGAAAGCCTTTTTCCCGGAAATACCGCCAGGTAAAGTAGGGCAGGATCACAAAGATGAACAAAACTGTGGCCAGGAAGTTATAAATATAGTACATACATTGACCTCGTTTTCATTGGGCTTGGCTTGCTTGGAAGGAAAGCGGCTGATCAGCGGGCAGGGACCTCCGTCCCGGCCGGTGCCGTTTCCTGGTCTTCCAGTTTCCGGACTTCCGCCTGTTCGGCTTTTTCCCGGTACTGGATGTCGTGTAGGTGAGCATAAAGCCCGTGACGGGCCATCAGTTCCTCATGGGTGCCGGCTTCCACGATTTCCCCATGATCCAGTACCAGGATCTTGCTGGCGTTCTGGATGGTGGACAGCCGGTGGGCGATTACAAAAGAGGTACGGCCCACCATGAGCCGGTCCAGGGCTTCCTGTACGATCCGTTCACTTTCCGTATCCAGGGCGGAAGTGGCTTCGTCCAGGATCAGGATCCGGGGATCCTTCAGGATGGCCCGGGCAATGGCAATGCGCTGGCGCTGGCCCCCGGACACGTTGATGCCCCGGTCTCCCAGGTAGGTGTCATACCCCTGGGGCAGGTTCTGGATGAATTCGTCCGCATTGGCGGCCTTGGCGGCGGCCAGCACTTCTTCCCGGGTGGCATCCAGCCGCCCGTAGAGGATGTTGTTGTACACCGTGTCGTTGAACAGGTTGGTTTCCTGGGGCACAATGCCCACCTGTTCCCGAAGGGAAGATACGGTTACGTCCCGGATATCGTGGTCATCGATGAGGATGGCCCCTTCGGTCACATCATAGAACCGGGGCAGCAGGTTGGCGATGGTGGATTTGCCGGCACCGCTGGGCCCCACCAGGGCAATGGCCTGGCCGGGCTGGGCAGTAAAGGTCAGGTGCTTCAGGATGGGTTCATCCGGATTGTAGGAGAAGGACACGTCACGGAATTCCACCTTTCCTTTTACAGGAGGCAGGGCAATGGCATCGGCCTTTTCCGGAATCTTTTCGTCCAGGTCCAGGATGCTGAACACCCGGTCTGCAGCGGCCAGGGCTTTCTGGATGTTCCCCAGCACCCGGGCGATCCGCTTGATGGGGTTGGAGATATTCACGGCATAGACCAGGAAGGCGATCAGGGACCCGGCGGTAATGTCACCGCTGAGCACCCCCCGGCCCCCGAACCAGATAATGGCGGTGACCCCCAGGGCGGCGATGAATTCGATCACCGGGGACAGGGTACCCATGAGCCGGACGCTTTTCATGTTGGCATCGAAGTTCTTCCGGTTGGTCCGTTCAAACCGGGCGATTTCATAAGGCTCCCGGACGAAGGACTTCACCACCCGGCTGGAAGACAGGGTTTCCTGGAGCACGGAGGTGATGTCGGCGGTGGCCTGCTGGATCCGGTGGCCGGTCTTCCGGATCTTCTTGCCGAAGAAATCCATGAAGAACAGTACCACCGGGAAGGTGCAGAAAGCGAACAGGGTCAGTTTCCAGTCCAGATAGACCATGGCACAGATGGAACCGATGAGGACAGAAGTTTCCGTGATGATTTCCACCGAGTTGTCCACCATGGCACTCTGCATGGCCTGGACGTCGTTGGTCACATAGCTCATGATGGTGCCCAGTTTGTTGGTGTCATAGAACCGGGTATCCAGTTCCATCATCTTTTTGAACACCAGGCCCCGGATGTCGATGACCACGCTTTCCCCCACATAGTTCATCAGGTAGTTCTGACCATAGTAGGTAATGCCCCGGGCAAAGAAGATCACCACGATTCCCAGAGCGATCAGGTTCAGCAGCTGGGCATCGTTGTTGATGAACACCTTGTCGATCACGTCCCGGACGATCCAGGGCACGTACAGGTTGGCGGCGGAGGTGAGCACGGTGCAGACCCCTGCCAGTGCCAGACGGGGCAGATAGGGTTTGATGAAGCGCAAAATTCGCAGATAGAGGTTCATGGATTCTCCTTTGCTGTTTCAAGGATCAGACGGGCGGTCCGTTCCACGGCACCGGGCTGACCCAGCTTGGCAACGGCCTTTTGCATTTCTTCCCGGACGGCGGCGGCGTTGGCCGGCTCCAGGAAGTGGAGGACGGCAGCTGCCATGTGGTCCGGGGTCATGTTTTCCTGGATCAGTTCCGGAAGGATTTCCTTCCCGGCCAGGATGTTGGGCAGGCCGATGTATTTCACATAGACCATGTGTTTGGCGATCCACATGCTCAGAGGACTGGCGGTGTAGCAGATAATGCTGGGCAACCCGCAGAGAGCCGCTTCCAGGGTCACGGTGCCGCTGGTGGCCAGGGCCGCGTCGCAGGCCCCCATCACATCATAGTTGTGTCCTTCCACCACTTTCACCGGCATAGGACTGGTCTGGAGGATGGACTGGAGCAGGCCGGCGTCAATGGACGGGGCCTTCTGGAGGACGAATTCCGTTTCCGGCCGCTGCTTCCGGATTTTCGGCAGGGCCTGGAGCATCACCGGCAGCACCCCGGTGATTTCCTTCACCCGGCTGCCCGGGAGCAGCAGCACCACCGGATGGCCGGGCCGTTTGCCGATCAGGGCTTCCGCCTCCTGAGGACTCAGGGTGGGCTGGACAATGTCCACCAGCGGATTCCCTACAAATTCCACCGGGGCTCCCGCCGCTTTGTAGACTTCCGCTGCAAAGGGGTAGATGCAGGCCACTTTGGCGGCCAGCCGGGCCACGTCTTTGGCCCTCCCCCGGCGCCAGGCCCAGGCGGAAGGAGGGATGTAGGAAAACACCGGGATCCCCAGCTTTTTGGCTTCTTTGGCTACCCGCATGTTGAAATCCGGGTAGTCCACAGTTACGAACACATCGGGCTTCCGTTTCTCCATAAGACGGCGGAAAGCCTTCTTCAGCCCCAGCAGACGGGGCAGGGCCTGGAGGACTTCCACAAAGCCCATGACGCTGTAATCTTTATAATTGAACACCACTTGCCCACCGGCTGCTGCCAGGGCATCACCGCCCATGCCAAAGACCTGGGCCGTGGGGTCCTGCTGCAGGATGGCACGGGTCAGTGCAGCGGCATGAAGATCGCCGGAGGCTTCCCCCGCAGAAATGAAAACTTTTGTCACCCTGTTGTCTCCTCTCTCATCTGAACATAAATGTACAGTTTATTATATCACATAACAAAAAAGGGGGTGTGAAAAAATTCACACCTCCCCACCGAAGCCAAAATGGGCTGTGAAAAAATGAAGATCATTTTTTCACAGCCCATTTTTATTTTCCTTCCGGATCCTTCATAGCCACTACGGTCAGTTTGTGGCGGTTGGCCAGGTCCAGGGCCTTTTCCCGTTCCACCAGGAGGGTCCGGCCGGCTTCCATGACGATGCCGGCGCAGCCGGATTCAATCATGGATTCCACGGTCTTCACCCCTACTCCCGGCATGTCGAACCGGTTGTCCTGGGCGGGCTTGGCGGTTTTGGCCACAATGGCCCCCTTGCCCAGTTTGCCGCCCCGGAGGATGCAGGCATCGGTGCCCTCGATGGCTTCCACGGCCATGATGGCCTTGTTCTTCACCACCACGGTCTGGCCGATGTCCAGGCCTCCGATCTTCTTGGCCATGGCAAAGCCGTACTTCATGTCTTCCCATTCTTCCGGGGTGGGCTGGCGTTTGCTCAGCACTCCTTCCTGGGGCATGAGATCCGTCAGAAACAGGGTCTGGTCCATTACATGGATCCCCATGTCTTCCAGCTTGGCCACCAGGGCGTTCATGATGGTGTCATCGTGCCGGTCCGGCAGGGACATAAGGATTTTGATGGCCTGCCAGTCCGGGACCAGGATACCTCCGGAATAGAGGATTTCCTTGGTCACCTTGCCGATCATGGTGACTTCGTCCACCCCTTCCTGCTTCAGGGTCTTGAAGATCTTCCCCACTTTGCCGATGTTGATGGCATAGAAGGCATCCGCCTCTTTTTCCAGGTCTTCATGGGTGCCCGGGACCAGGGCCACAGCCACTGTACGGTAGCCTGCCTTTTTGGCCCCCCGGACCACATCCACCGGCAGATGGCCCACTCCGGAAAGCACCCCTAAGGTCTTCCCCATAGGCTTACTCCCGGATACCGTGGGCGGAAGCCCGGCAGATGCCTCTTTCCACCGTGCGCAGGAAGCGCATGAAATGTTCCACTTCTTCGTAACTGTCCAGTTCCAGTTCCATGGTCTTGATGGCGTCGGACAGGGACAGGCCTCTCTTGTAGAGGATCTTGTAGGCTTTCTTCAGCTCCCGGCGGACTTCCATGGGGATACCTGCCCGGGAGATTCCCACACTGTTGAGCCCTGCCACATAGGCCGGGTTCCCGGCCACGATGACGAAAGGCGGAACATCCTGGGAAATCCGGCTCATGCCGCCGCACATGCAGTTCCGGCCGATTTTGGTAAACTGATGCACAGCGGTAAGGCCCCCGATGACGGCCCGGTCTTCCACGATCACATGGCCGGCCAAGGTGGCTACGTTGCTCATGATCACGTTGTTGCCCACGATGCAGTTGTGGGCCACGTGGGTATAGGCCATCATCAGCACATTGTTGCCGATCCGGGTTTCATTGCCTTCTCCCACAGCCCGATGGACCGTGGCGCATTCCCGAATGGTCACGTGATCACCGATGATGGTTTCCGTATCTTCGCCTTTGTATTTCAGGTCCTGGGGGACCTCGCCGATGCTGGCACCCTGGAAGAATTCGCAGTCCTTCCCGATGGTGGTCCGGCCGGTAATCACAACGTGGGGATGAATGATGGTACCTTCACCGATCTTGACATGTTCACCGATGACAGAGTACGGGCCAATTTTCACGTTGGGGCCGATTTCCGCACCCGGTGCAATAATGGCTGTCTCATGTATCATACTAGAATCTGCTGTCATTGTTTCACTCCACCTTTATTGTTTATTTTCCGCCAGCGCAAAGAAGAAATCCCCTTCGCAGGCCGGCTCGCCGTCCACTGTTCCTTCGCAGTGGGCCACACCCATATTGCCTTTGATTTTCGTAATGATGGCGGTGGTCACCAGCTGGTCCCCCGGTTTGATGGGACGGCGGAAACGCACCTTGTCGATTTTCCCGAAAACGGCGATCTTGCCCCGGTTTTCTTCCGGATACAGCAGGGTGACGCCGCCCACCTGGGCCATGGCTTCGATCAGCAGCACTCCGGGCATAATGGGATTCCCAGGGAAGTGGCCGATGAACTGGGGCTCATTCATGGTGATGTTCTTGATCCCCACGGCCCGCTTCATGGGTTCCAGTTCGATGATCCGGTCCACCAGCAGCATGGGATACCGATGGGGCAGAATCTTTTGGATTTCCTGAATGTCTAATGTAATCATATCCTTACTCCTTACTTCTTTTTTCTCTTTTCCGGAAACCGGGGTATGTCTGGGATGATATTCATGGAGCCGCCGATATTCATCGATCTGCCGGGACACATTGTCGTTGAAGGCGTGACCGCTCTTCATGCAGATGATATGGGCATGGATGGGGCCCAACAGGTACATGTCCCCGATCACGTCCAGGATCTTGTGCCGGATCAGTTCATCCGGGAACCGGGGGGTGGACAGGATCTTGTCCTTGCCGAACACCACCACATTGTCCAGGTTGCCTCCCAGGCCCAGGCCCATTTTCCGCAGCTGGGCGATTTCGTCTTCAAAGGCCACGGTCCGGGCGGAAGCCACTTCCTTCAGGAAATTATCTCCCTTGTCTTCCACGTCCATCACCTGGGTTCCCAGGAGAGGATGGGGATTGATGGAGGTAAAGGTGATCCGGAAGCCCTCGTAGGGCAGCACCACAATGGAGCGGTCTCCATCGTAATGGGAGAAGGCCCGGTCCACATGGTACACCTGGCGTTCCCCGTCCTGTTCCTCGATGCCCGCCTTCAGGATCTCATCGATGAAGGCCTGGGCGGAGCCGTCCCCCACCGGGGGTTCTGCCGAAGACATTTCCACGTAGCAGTTGTCGATCTTCAATATGGCCAGAGCCGCCATGAGATGTTCGATGGTGGTGACGCTGGCTCCGTTTTCCGTCAGGGTGGTAGCCCTGGTGGTGGCTGTAATGTTGGAGGCCACGGCACGGACCTGGGGCCGGCCTTCCATATCCGTGCGGATGAACACGATCCCCGTATCCACCGGCGCCGGGCGCAGGGTCATTTCCACCAGCTTCCCGGAATGGAGCCCGATGCCGTCACAGGAAGCCGCCTGTTTCAGGGTGTGCTGTTTTTCAATGGTCATAAATCACACGCCTTTCTTATACTTTTCATACCGTTTGCGGCCATCCTTCCAGCGGTCGTGGACCCAGAACCACATGGCCGGATCCAACCGGATTTCCCGCTCAGCGATGGCTACCAGTTCTTCCATTATAACACGGACGTCCTCTGAACGGTTAGCCGTTTTCTCCGTATGGAGAGCCGGATAGATCCGGGCGGTCAGGGTTCCGTCAGGGTTGTTGTGCATGAACAGGGGCACAATGGGAGAACCGAACATCCTAGACAGATGGGCGGCTCCCTGGGGAACCCGGGAAGGTTTGCCGAAAAACAGCAGATGTTCTCCGGTATGGGCGGAATCCTGATCGTACAGGATTCCTACCAGATGTTTCTTTTTCAGATAGCGGCCGATGGCCAGCATGCTGTTTTCCCCATGGTTGTAGGTTACATGCTGCCCCACCATCTGCCGGTAGTCGTTGATGAATTTATCCATGGCCCCGTTGTTCTGCTTCCGGGTAATGGACAGGATGGGATAGCCCAGAAGGGCCATGGAAGCCCCCAGCATTTCCCAGTTGCCGTAGTGGGCGGTGCACATGATCACCCCTTTGTTTTCGGCATAGGCCTTTTCCAGGTTCTCCAGTCCTTCAAAATGGACCAGCTGCCGGAAATTGTCTTTAGTGATCAGAGGATATTTCAGTACTTCGATGAGCATCCGGCCAAAGCGGTAGACGCTTTCCCGGGCAATCTGTTCCGCCTGCGCTTCATCCACCCCCAGGCAGTCCCGGATGTTTTCCCGGGCCATGTACCGGCGCCAGGCCGGCACCACCCGCCATCCCAGATGCCCCAGCACCCAGGCCAGGGCCCGGTTCAGACAGTCCGGCTGGTGGCACACCAGCCAGCTGATGAACTCCATGAGCTTGTACGCAGCCATCCTGCTTCCTCCTTAAAAGGTAAGGTCCATCCCTCCGTACAGGTGATGGTCTCTCACACCCACCTGGGCCTGGATGAATTTCCCCACCGGGATGCCGGCGCCGTAGTTGAAATGGCTGCCGTCATATTCTCCCATAAGATTCATGGAAAGACCCAGGAGTCTGGTTTCTTTTTCCACAGCGTAGAAACCGTGTTTGTACTGGTCTCCGGTGCCCACCCCGCCGTGGATCTTCCAGCCGGCGGCCAGGGCCTTGCTCACGGCCACATAGCCCCGCCGGTCATTCCGGTCTCCGATATCCTCCACGCCAATGGCGATGGCAGGGGTCAGCGGGGTTTCCCGGAGCACCTGGAACTTGGCGCTGACGGTGCCGTAGGATCCGTCATGTTTGGTATCCACATGGCTGCCGGCGATTTCCAGCCCCAAAGGCAGAGCGATGTTGCCCCGTACATTCCGGCCTTCCTTGGTCCAGTCCAGTCCGGCAGACACATGGCCGGGCATCCGGACGTAGCCGGAAGGGGCGTTGATGATGCCGCTGGTGCCGCTGGGTGTATTCTTGGCTTCAGCAGCCCCAAAAGGCAGGGCCGCCAGGGCACACAGCAGGGCGGCGGTCAGTTGTTTTTTCATGGTTATCCTTACTTTCCTTTCTCCAGGGCTTCCACCGTTTTTTCCAGCTGGCGGAGCCGTTTCAGGGCAGCTCCCAGCTTCCGTTCATTGGCGGTCTGCCGGAGCCAGTCTACATGGGGCTGGGCAGGGAAGCCGGCCCACACCACATTGTCCGGCACGTCGCTGATGATCCCGGTACGGCCGGCAAAGGTACAGTTGCTGCCGATTTTCAGATGGCCGGCGGTAGCAGCCTGGCCTCCGAAGGTGGTGTTGTTCCCAACAGTAACACTGCCGGAAATGCCCACATGGGCCACCAGGATGCAGTTTTCGCCGATGATGTCATTATGGCCCACATGAACCAGGTTGTCAATCTTGGTGCCTTTGCCGATTACCGTGCTGTCCACCGTTGCCCGGTCGATGCAGGTGTTGCAGCCGATTTCCACATCGTCCCCCAGGACCACGTTCCCGGTCTGGAGCACTTTGGTGTGTTTGCCGTTGGCGGTGATGTACCCGAAGCCGTCTCCGCCGATGACACAGCCGGCCTGGAGGATCACCCGGTCCCCCACCACACAGTCTTCCCGCACCGTCACGTTGGAATACAGGGTGCAGTCAGCACCGATTTTCACATGGCGTCCCACGTACACATGGGGATAGATCACCGTGTTGTCACCGATTTCCGCATCTTCCGCCACATAAGCAAAAGGCAGGATGGCCACATTCTTCCCCACTTTGGCCGTGGGATGGATAAAGGCGTATTGGCTGATGCCCTTTTTCACCGCTTCCGGCGGACGGAACATCTGGAGCAGCACCGCAAAAGCGGCCCGGGGATTTTCCACGGCCAGTACAGCCTGTTCTCCCCTGAATTCCGCTCCCCGGGGAATCATGATGGCCCCGGCCCGGGACTGTCCGGCCACTTCCAGATAGGGAGGCACCGCAAAGGAAATCTGATCCTTCTGGGCTTCTTCCAGTCCATTGACCCCCTTGAGGACCATTCCGGGGTCACCCTGGAGGATTTCCCCTTTCAACAATGTTGCCAGTTCCTGTAAGGTTTTTTCCATTTCCAGCATCCTTTCCATTTCATGATGGTACGGGAAAAAGGGCGAACAGTGTCCGCCCTTATCGAATCTTATTTCATTGCTTTGATGATGTCATCGGTGACGTCCACACCGCCCTGAGGGACGGCTTCCTTCACCAGGATGGCGCTCAGGTTCTTTTCTTTGGCAACGGATGCGGCGGCCGCGTCAAAGCTGCCTTTCACCTTGGCCTGGGCTTCTGCCTGGAGGCTGTGCATCTTCTGGCTCTTTTCCGTCAGAATCTTCTGGGCTTCTTCCTGGCTCTTGCCGGCGGTTTCCTGGTTCAGTTCCTCTTCCATGGCTTTGCCCTTGGTCTGGAGGTCCTGGGTGGCGTCTTTAAAGACCTGGCTTTCCGTCTGGACCTTGTTCATGTCCACCACACCGAACTGGGCGTTCCGCCCGCAGCCAAAGGACAGCATGGCTGCTGCCACTACACAGAGAATCATTGCTTTTTTCATGTTGTTCCATCCCTCTTAGTAAACAATTTGCTGGACGACCGTGTTCACTTCGTCAGTGATGTCGTCGGCGCTGATATTGGCTCTCGGATTCCGGAAAATCAGCGTGTATTTCCGGCTGAGATTGACTTTCTTGATGGCGCTGAGGATATCACTGTCGATTTCCTCCCGCATCTGTTTTTCCTTGTCTTCCTGCTGCTGGATCTCCTTGTCCATGGACTGGAGCAGTTTATCCAGTTCCGGCTGGCCTTCCTGGTTCTGGGGAGTTTTCCCGGTGAGAGAAAGCCCTGTCTGTTCCTGGACCACCTGACCGGCCAGTTCCTTGGAAAAGGCCTGGAGCCGTGCCTGGGAAGCAGCCACGTCCGCAGCCATCTGCTGCTGGAGCCACTGCTCCTTTTCCGCTTCCACATCCGCCCGGTCCTTCTGGCGTTTGTCCAGCAGTTCCTGCTGTTCCTGGAGGAGGGCTTTCTGGGCAGCATCACTCATTTTCACACTGCTCAGCTTCAGCCGCAGGTTGAACAGGGGAATCCGGTATTTTTCTTCCACCGCATCCCGGTCCGCCTTCACCCGGCTTTCCGCTTCCTCTTCCAGGGCCGCCCGCTTCTTCCGGAGCATGTCCTGTTCCTGGGCCCGTTTCTCCGCCACCTGGGCAGACCACTGGGCTGACTGGAACTGGCCCTTGCCGGCTTCCCGGACTTTTTTCATCTTTCCCAGGATCGCCAGCTGCTGCTGGCCGTTTTCCTTCTGCCGTTCCCGCAGCCATTTGGCGGTTTCCAGCTGTTCCTTCCGGCGCTGCCATTCCTTGTATTTGGGATGCTGTTCCACCAGCCGGTCCCAGTCCACCACGGCGAACCGTGGCTTGTCCTGCCGGAAGGGAAGCTGCCACCGGGAAAAACCGCAGCCGGACAGGAGAAGAAGACCTGCCAGCAGAAGACTGAGCCATCTGCCCATAAGCCATCCCCTCCTGTCCCGGAATTATTTCTTGGCTTTTTTCAGCTGAGCGGTTACATCCGCCGTCACATCCAGACCGCCATAGACCACAGCACCCTGGTTGACCACCACCGTCAGGCCCTTGGTCTTGCCCACGGCCACAATGGCGTCATCCACTTCTTTCTTGACCGGTTCAATCAGTTCCTTCTGCTTGTCTTCCAGTTTTTTCTGGTATTCCGCAGCCAGTTTCTGTTTGTCCGCATCGCTCATGTCCTTGGATTTTTCCTCAAATTCCTTCCGGCTGTCTTCGGCGGCCTGCTGGAGCTGGGTCTGGGCATTTGCCAGACCGGGAGCCGCAGCCATGACCTGGTTGTAGTTCACTTTGCCGATGGCCGAATTCATGGTGGCGTCACCGCCTCCCAGGTTCTTGCCCTGGATGGCCAGGACGAAGATCCCAACCACCATAATGGCCGCAATGGCCAGAGAAATGACCTTGACATTTTTCTTGTGGGCCAATTCCATCATTTTACTATCCCTGCTTCCTTGTTATGCAATTTGTTTATCAGAACTGACCGCCAAAGCTGAAGTGGAAGCGGCCTCCACGGTCGCTGCTTTCCAGCCGGTAGCCATAGTCCAGCTTAATGGGACCCAGCGGGGAATTGATCCGGAGACCGATACCCACAGAGTTCTTCAGTTTGCCCAGGTCGTAATTGGATTCGTCGTATTCCTTGCTCCAGGCGTAGCCTGCATCGGTAAAGAATACCCCCTGGACTTTCTTGATGATGGGATACCGGAATTCCAGGGATCCCTTCACCATGCTGTTGCCCTTGAACTGGTCATCCCGGTAACCCCGGAGGATGTCGCTGCCGCCTAAGCTGAAGCGCTGGGACAGAGGCATATCCCCGTTGGCATAGCCGGCTCCCAGGTTGAGAGCCCACACATTGTCCTTGCCCATCCGGTAGTAGTACCGGTAGTCGGCCTGGTATTTCTGGAAGTTGAAGTCCCCGCCGAAGGAGGCCACTTCCACGGAATAGGCCGTCCGTTTCCCTTCCCGGGGATCGTAGATGTTGTCCCGGGTATCCAGGGTACGGGCAAAGGTGATGCTCCGGGTGATCCCGAAGTTCTTCTTCATCCGTTCGTGTTTGTCCCAATCGAAGTCGTCAGGATATTCGTGGATATAGTCATAGCCATTTTGTCCGGCTTCGAACCACTGGGTGCCGTAGCCGCTGACGGGTTTCTTGTATTTGTCGTCCCGGTTCTTCAGGGTGATGCTGTTGGTGATGAATTCGTTGTCGGTGACCCGGCTGAAGAACAGTTCCTCACCGGTACGTTTCTTGTAGTACCGGGCGATTTCATCCCCGTCCCGATTGTAGTCCACGTACTCGTTGGTCATGTTGTAGAAGGTGAAGCCGGCAGTAGTTTCCTTGTCGTCGATCCAGGGCTTCACATAGGACACTTCGAAGTTGGCCTTGGTTTCAGAGTCGCCGCCGAATTCCCAACGGGCGCTGACACTGTCCCCGGTGCCCATGAAGTTCTTGTCCCCGATGCTGACCATACCCAGGAACCCGTCTGCATCACTGTAGCCGGCGCCGATCCCGAAGGTACCGGTGCTGGTTTCCACCACGGACACTTCCACGGAAACGGTATTGGGCATCTGGCCCGGGTTCAGACGGATGTTCACATCTTCAAAGAAGCCCAGGTTGTAGATCTTCTGCATGGCCCGGCGGGCTTTCTTGGCATTGAAGGGTTCGCCCTTCTTCATGCGCATTTCCCGGATAACCACGTAATCCTTGGTCTTGGTGTTGCCCTTCACCCGGAAATCTTCGATGACCCCTTCCGCCACCTGGACGATAAGCCGTCCGTCCGGCTGCATCCGCACATCGGCCACTTTGGCCAGGATGTAGCCCTGCTGGCTGTAAAGGCTTTCCACCTTCCGGGCGCCGATGTTCACATCCCGGGAGTTCAGGACCTTCCCGATGGGCAGATCCAGTTCTTTTTTAATGTCCCCGGTGGAGATCACCGTGTTTCCTTCAATATCCAGGTCCGTAAGCACAGGATTTTCTTCCAGCTGGTATTTGATCTGGACCCCTTCCGGGACTTTGGTGAACACCGGACGGATATCGTAGAACCAGCCGGTTTCGTAGAGAGCCCGGATATCATCCTGGAGCCCTTCCTTGGTGAACTTGGTGCCGGCCGGCATCTTCAGCACGTCTGCCAGTTTGGCCGGATCCTCATGGGAGGCGCCTTCCAGGGTCACTTTGGTCACTGTCTGGCCGATAAAGGGAAGGGATTCCTTTTCCACTTTGGCATACTGGTTTTCCTGGGTGGTGATGTCATAGTCGGACAGGACGGACTGCTGGAGGATGCTCCGGCCCGGCAGCTGCTTGTTCTGGGCTTCCTGGATTTCCTTCTGCTGGGTCATCCGGGCTTCCAACTGTTCTTCATCAGCCTGGGCCTTTTCCTGTTCCTGTTCCAGTTTCTTCTTGCCGACCTTTTCGATATAAGTGACACCGTTCCGGCGGACTTCCCGATATCTGGGCTGTTCTTCTTCAGCAGGAGCTGCTGGAGCAGCCGCTTCCGCCGGCTGGGCAGCAGTCTGGCTCTCCGGAGCCACCTCGATGGTTCCGATGCCCTGTCCTTCTTTGGCGGCCGTTTTGTGCGGCCCCAGTTCCACTTCCTGGCTGTGGGTGATTTCTGCGGCATAGACCGGAGTGGTCATGGCCAGAGATGCCAAGACAGCGACGGACAGCTGCCGCCAGTTTACATGTTTTTTCATAGAGTACCCTCCGTACAGGTTTTTGCTGTCAGTATCTACTTGAAAATCAACGATTAATTATACCATATCCCGTTTATTATACCTTCTATGGGATAATATTTCCAGTCCTGGAGTGTGAAAAAAGGGGTGTGAATAAATTCACACCCCGGTCACGGGCTGTTGCGGAGGCAACAGCCCCTTCTTTTAAAACCTCGTCCGATACTGTACCCCATACCACCGGTTGTTGTCTTCATCGATGGATACACCCAGATGGACTTTGGGAGCCACCCGGTACCCGGCGTACAGGTTATGTTCTTCCCCGTCGAAGCTGGTGGTATAGCCCAGCAGCAGCTTCCGGCCGAAATACCGGCTCAGCAGCACGTTGTACTGGCGCCGTTCCTGACCGGTGGCTTCGTTGGCCCGGTTGGTATCTGCGGAGAAGGATACCAGGTTCTGGACATTGCCGCTGTAGATCCGCAGTTCGTCCAGACCCAGGGCGTCCTTGATGGCGTCTTCCACATCCGCCAGGAAGGTCATCTGGAGCCCGGCATCCACCAAACCTCTCCAGGCATCGTCCCCCAGGCTGGCGTCGTCGGTTTTCAGGGTCAGGAACCGCTTCAGGGTGTTTTCATCCTGGGGCGGATCACTGGACAGTTTGATCACAATGTTGTCCAGGCTGAGCGGCCCGCTGGCCTTGGCCAGGATATTGTACTGTCCCAGACGGGTAAAGGCCGACATGTTCACATTGGGCACAAAGGTCCCGGGACGGGGCCAGTAGATTTCCCCGAACCCGATGTTGAACGGAGTGCCCAGATATTTCAGCCGGCTGCCCCGGTTCACCCGGATGCTGCCGTTGATCTGGGGGAAGGCCGTGCTGCCCATGATGTGGAACTGGCCTTTCAGCCACAGGTCCATAAAGGCTGCATTGTACAAATGGAGATTGTTCCCCAGGTCCACGTCGACATCCAGTCCGATGTCCGAATTTCCCTCCCCGAATTCCGGGATGGCGGACAGCCCCAGATACCCTTTGTCCAGTTTGATGTTCCCGCTGAGGAAGGGTTTGTTTTCCTTGTGCTCCAGGTCGAAGTTCCCGTTGAGTTTTCCCTTCACCATGGAAGAGACCAGTTCCACGTCCTTGATGGCCAGATTCAGATGGTAGGGTTTCCCAGACACATCATTGAGAAGATAGGAACCGGATGCGGTGATGCTGCCGTTTTTCCCGGTAGTGGTGGAGAATTCCTTCAGGGTAATGGTCTTGCCGCTGAATTCCCCATGGAACTTCATGTTGTCGAAAGTATTGTCCAGGCCCCGGAACTTTACGGTACCCCCGTCCAGATCAATGGATCCGTTCAGGCTGTAGTCCTCCAGGGTACCGGTAATATCCACCCGGCCGCTGGTGGGGCCGTCCGCCCACTGGACCCATTTGGTCAGGGTGGGCAGGATGGCCAGGTTCCCGTTGTCCAGACGGACTTCCAGGTTCATCCGGGACTGGGGATTCTTCCGTTTGGCCACCGGCCGGAGCAGGTCCATGGGGAAAGTGCCGTAGGCACTGATCTTGTACACATCCCGTTGGATCAGGAACTGGTCCAGATGGAACATGTCATTCCGGAGGGTAACCATGCCGTACACATTGTCAAAAGCCACTCCGCTGATGCTTCCCTCCTTCATTTCCAGAGAGAAGTTCCCGTTGGGATCGTCCAGGTTCCCTTTCAGCTGGGCCACAATGTTCAGTTTTCCGTTCACATCCGGAGGATTGTCCATGCCCACGGTGAGCAGCTTGGCATTGGCCTCACTGGTGGCCAGTTCCAGGTCGATGGTCCGTTTCCGCATGTCAAAGTTCCCCTGGGCGGCCAGGAGCCCGCCGCCGCTTTCCTGGGCCTGGAGCTTCCGGATCTGCCACAGACCCATATGGGTGTAAATATCGAAATCCGCCGAAGCAAAGGGCACTCCGGCCACTTTCCCGTCTTCCACTTTGCCGATGATGGTCATGCCAGTCCGGGGGCCGTCCGGATTGGCTTCGATACGTCCGGACAGATAGCCGTCCACGTCCGCTTTGATGCCCCCCATCTGGAGCAGGGACCGGACATTGCCCTTGGTTACGTCCACGGTCCACTGGAACAGCTTCCGGTCAAAGTCGAATTTGGCTTTCAGGGCATAGTCCCCGCCGGTTTTCTGCTGGAAGGTGCCCTGGAAGGTGTTTACATGGCCGGCCTGGCTCTGGAAGGACAGGGCCAGCCCGGTAAATTCCACTCCGTTGATCAGCACGGAATCCGACGACAGGACCCCCTGGAACAGGGGCCGGCTGGTGTGGCCGGTAATGCTGCCGCTGAAGTTCACGAATCCGGCCAGGTCCACACTGTCCTTCAGCCAGGGCAGCCGGAGCAGGTTGATGTTTTTGGCGTCCATCCCCAGATCCAGGAACCCGTCCCGGCTGACGGTGCCGCTGAACTGGGCAGCGCAGGTCAGAGCCTGGACATGGAAATCTTTCAGATGAAGGAGCTTCCCGTCATAGGTGTAGTCTCCCTCCACTTCGTCCACCAGGAATTTGTTCACGGACCCGTCCCAGGCGTGGACATGGCCGGTGAAAGAAGGATTGGACAGGGGCCCCTTCACGGCAATGGTATTGGTCAGATTCCCGGTAACCGCCCAGGGGGAATGGAAAGCTTCGCTGAAGGGCTCCAGCCGGATGCCCCGGGTTTCCAGGGTCAGGTCCAGCTGAGGCTCGCTGCCGGAAAGGTCCACGCTGCCGTCCAGTACATGGGTGCCCTGGGCCAGGTTCACTTCCACCTTGTGGAAGCTGGCTTTCCGGTCCCTCCATTCCAGAGCTCCGTGGGCTTCCTGGATGGTCTGGCCCAGCAGTTCTCCCTCCCGGAAGGAGAAGGCCCCGAAGGCTCCCGGTGCGTCGGCGGTACCGGACAGGAGCAGGTGGGTGGAAAGCAGACCTTTGCCTTCCTGGCCCACAGCGGCCAGGAGCGGATCCACCGGCAGGTCGGTAATATAGATATCTCCCTGGAGCTGCCCCCCTTTCAGACTGGCGGTGCCGGCCAGGGCGCCCCCTTCTTCCGTATAGCCGGAAATCCGGCTGAGGGTGAAATTGCTGCCGTCCACGGATCCATCCAGGGCAATCTGCTGGAGTTTCAGGTTCCCCCAGCCAAGGGACAGATCACTGGAAAGGGTTTCCAGCCGAAGGTTCCCGTCCTGATACTTTCCTGCGGCATAAAGGGTGCCGTCCAGGATCAGACTGCCCAGCCGGGGCACAAAGTTTCCGGCGTCCACCTGGTCTGCCGTAAGGGCCGCCTGACCCTCCTGGTCTTCCCAGTCATAGGAGGCTTCGACCGTAACAGAACCCCCTCCCAGGCTGGCTTTGGCTCCGTCGGTTTCCACCCGGTGGTTCCGGAAGGAGAAGGGCAGCGTCACCTGGTCCGCTTCATATCCCTGGTAAGTCAGAGCAGGGCTGGTAAAGGTGCCATTGCCGGTAAGATTCTCTTTGGTCCCGTCCACAGCCAGGGTGCCGCTGACCGTGCCGGATACAGGCAGGTCCAGAGGCAGAGCGGACAGGTCAAAATCGTCCAGATCCGCCTGGAGTTTTTCCGCCCGGGGATTTTGGAGATCCGTCAGATTCACGCCCCCGGATACACGGATTTTCTGGCCGTCCACCGTCACATCCAGGTTCTGAGCCTTCAGCCGCAGCTGGTCAAAGGACAGACCCCCATCTGCAGTAAGGGACAGGTCATGGCCGTTCCAGGTATAGACGGCTCCCACCTGGCGGAGCTGGGCCCGGCCGGAAAGCTGGCTGCCTGCCGCGTTGTTGGTCCAGGTGATGGAAGCATCCGTCAAAGCCCCGGTAAGCTCCGTCACCGGCAGGAACTGTTCCGCCAGAGGGCTGAAATCCTGGAGTCCCATGAGATCTGTCTGGGCGGTCAGGGTTCCCTGCCGGTCCGTGTCCAGGGTACCGGCTACATGGATGGACTGATTTTTCCGGGTCACCGTCAGATCCAGGGCAAAGTCCGGGTTCCGGGCCGGATCGATGGTCCCTTCCACCCTGGCATCCCAGGTGCCGTAGGGAAGCTGAAGCGTTACCCGGCCGTCCCGGATGGCAATGAGAGCCTTGAAATCCGTGCTGGAACTCTGGCTTTCCTTCAGGAGATGGGCCACATTCCATTCCTGTTTGTCGTCCTGGACCAGGTACAATTCCGGTTCATCCAGGGTAATCCGGGTCAGGATGCCCACCGAGCTGCTCCCATTCAGGAACTTCAAAGGGTCCACCTGGAGGGACAGAGCCGGGATCTTGGCCACCAGATTCCCGCCTGCATCGGTCAGCTGGAGATTCCGGGCGGTGAAGGTCAGGTCCGGGCTCACTTCCATGGTTTCCATTTGCAGTTGTCCGTTAATATATTCCCCGGCGGCGTTTTCCACCAGAGGGACGGCCCGCTCCAGCCCTGCAGGAAGGAGCAGCTTCCACAGGACCAGGTACAGCAGGACCAGCACTCCGGCCAGAACGGCCAGCCGTTTTTTACCTTTGGTACCCATCAGGGCCTCCATATCGATTGTCGTGAATCGTGGGTCGTTCATCGCGAAACCCACCACCATGCTGCGCATGGTCCCCCGCCCTTGAAAAGGGCGGATATAAAGCGCGGGCTGCTGCCCGGCGCTTACAAGGGAAATGCAAATTAATTAATTTATCATACACAACATAAGTATAACAGGTATAGAGGGAAAAAGAAAAGGGCTGTTGCCTGCGCAACAGCCTCTTCTTTGCTCTTTTATTCGTTTTCCACAGGAACACCCATGCTCTGTTCCAGCAGGGCAGTGGAAGTATTGTAGTCATACAGTGCCTGGATGTAGTTGTTCTTGGCGGTGGTGAGGGCCACGGACGCATCCATTACGTCGGTGTTGGTCCCTACGCCGGCCCGGTACCGGAGCTGGGCGATACGGTAATCTTCTTCCGCCTGGGCCACAGCCACTTCCGTGGTCTTGATCCGTTTTTCCGCTTCCCGCATGCTCAGGTAGCTGGTCCGTACGGCCAGGCGCACCTGATCACTGATCTGCCGGTAGCTTTCCTGGGCTTTCACCACATTGGCCTTGGCTTCCCGGACTTTGGCGGCGTTGACCCCGTAGTCCCAGATGTTCTGGGTGATGTTGAGCCCCACCGTCCAGTTGTCCCGGTTCTGGCCCGGGAAGGTATCATTGCTCCAGGCGTTGGAAGCTCCCAGGCTTACCTGAGGCAGGCTGCCGGAGTTGGCGATCTTCTGGGCGGCCTGGGCCATGCCTACGGAAGCTTCCGCCTGGTGGATTTCCGGCCGGTTGGCCATGGCATAGGTCACGCAGTTGTCCAGGGTGTAGTCGTTGGGTTTGTATTCCAGTCCCTGGCTCAGGTTCAGCCGGGTGGCAGTGGGCAGCCCGATTACGTTGTTCAGGGAGGAAACAGCCACTTCATAGTTGTTTTCCGCCTGGGTCAGGGTCTGCTGGGCGTTGACCAGTTCCACCTGGGACCGGAGCACGTCGGCTTTGGCCACTACCCCTACGGCAAACTGGGCCTGGGTGTTCTTCAGATGTTCATCCAGACGGTTCACGGTTTCCTTGTCCAGGTTCACGGTGTTGGCGGCCTGGAGCACATCATAGTACCCCTTTTCCGCATTGTACCGGGTGGTCTGGTAGGAACTGCTCATCCCATACTGGTAGTAGTCCAGGTTCTTTTTGGCTTGGTCGATGACCCCTTCCAGACGGCCTCCAGTATAGATGGGCACCGTAATGCTCACTTGATTGGAATGATTGTTGCCGATGACATTGGACTGGTATTTTTCTGTACGGCCGCTGGTATGGGAGAAATCAATGCTCCCCCACCGGGACCCCTTGGCCTGGTCCAGTTCTGCCTTGGCCGCGTCCAGCTCAGCAGCAGAGATCTTGACGCTGGAGTTGTTGTCCAGGGCCATGCGGACGGTTTTCCCCAGGTCCAGGTTCACGGTTTCCGGGGTGGCGGCCCCCACTGTATGGATAGAAAGGGCGCTCAGGATGACAGCGCTCAGAATCATGCTTTTGGTATGGAAATGCTTCACAATCAGACCCTCCTGTACTTTCTGACTACCTAGTCAGCTTTTATTATTATAATCAGTTGAAAAAGTAAAGTCAACCAAACACTTTTTAAACTTTTTGTCAGAATCTGGCCCGAAGCCCCAGGTAGGTGGTGTCGGAACCATGATCAAGCACGTCCATGCTCTCTCCGATCAGGGAAAGTTTGGGACTGAAGGCCCATTCCGCCCCCACTTTCAGTTTGGCATCATCGAAATCATAGAAATCGGTGAACAGCTTGAATTTGGGAGACAGGATCCAGTCGGCTCCCACGCCGAATTCTCCTTCCATGACTCCGGCCCGGCCCCAGATGTACTTGTTCAGCTTTTTGTTGTAATGGAAGTCCACTTTGTCCCGGTCCCCGATGTCCGAAACCCCCAGATAAGCATAGGTATCTTCCTTCAGGGGCAGCTTCACTCCCATGTCCGTCCGCCATTTGCCTTTTTTGTCATTGTACAGCACATCCGCCTGGACCTGGGCATCGGTGACCACTCCCAGGATCTTGTCCGCCTTCACAGTGGTGGATTTGGCATGGTGGATGGTGTCCTTCAGGTCCTGCTGAGTCTGAGGGTCGGTGACCACATTCTGCAGGGCCTCTGCCGTGTTCTGGATCTTCTTGCTGGCATCCGCCATATTGGCTGCCATGGCCGCCACGTTCTGACCGGTGGCTCCATCAGCATCTGCCTTGTCCATAATGCTGTTCATATGGACGGACATTTCCTTCATCTGGCCCACCATGGTGCGGATATCACCCTGGTTCTGCTGGGCCATGGTGGCCAGGGCCTTGGTGAAGTCGTTCATGTTCTTGGCCACTTCCCCGGTCTGGACAAAGCCTTCCCGCATGGATTTCTGCACGTTCTTGTCTCCGAACACATTGCTGAAGGCATCCACCACCACTTCCAGCTTGTCCAGCACCCGGCCGGAGGAATCCATCAGTTTGTCGATGCCCCCTGCCTGCTGGCCGGTAATGGTTTCCCCTGCCTTGAACACCAGGCCGGTGGCGATTTTGGGAGGAGCGATGGTGACGAATTTGGTGCCCATGACCCCGTCCATACCGATGCTGAACTGGGAGTTACGGGGAATCTTCTGTTTTTCATCCATCTTCATGACCACTTTCACCTTGGACCCGTCCACGATGATGTCATCCACCTTCCCTACCGGGACCCCGGCGAACCGGACTTCATTGCCCACTTTCAGGCCGTTTACATCGTCGAACATTACATTGAGTTTGTAGGTCCGGCCGGCAAAACTGAACACCCCCAGGAAGGTGAGCATCAGGGCCAGGATCACGATGCCCCCCAGGGTGACGGCACCGACTTTGACTTCATCTGCTTTCATGATTTTACTCCTTGTCTTCCAAAATATCACTGCGCAGGAACGCCCGCACCAGGGGTTCCCGGGTATGTCTGGCTTCGTCCACCGTGCCGGAAAAGACGATGTGCCCATGGCTGAGCATAAGGATCCGGTCTGCACAAAGGAAGGCGGAAGCCATGTCGTGGGTCACCAGTACCCCGGTGATGCCCAGTTTTTTCTTGGTATCCAGGATCAGCTGGCTGATGTTGGTGGCCATAATGGGGTCCAGCCCGGCGGTGGGTTCATCGTACAGGATAATGTCCGGCTGGAGAGCCAACGCCCGGGCCAGGCCCACCCGTTTCTGCATGCCCCCGGACAATTGAGCCGGGTACACATGCTCGTTGCCGGCAAGGCCCACCGCTTCCAGCAGGTCCCTGACCCGCTTCTGGATGGCTTCTTCCGACATGCTGGTGTGCTGGCGCAGGCCGAAGGCCACGTTTTCTCCCACATCCAGGAAATCGAACAGAGCGGAATACTGGAACACCATGCCCATATGCTGGCGCAGCTGGTTCCACTGGTCTTCCGTATATTTTTCCACCGGCTGGCCCTGGATCAGCACCTGGCCCCCCTGGGGCTTCAAAAGGCCGATCAGCAGCTTCAGCACAGTGCTTTTGCCGGTACCGGAGGGACCGATCACCGCCAGGGTTTCCCCTTTGGCCACGGAAAAATTCACCCGGTCCAGGATCACCTTGGGCCCGAAGGCCATCTCCACATTCCGGAATTCAATGACAGGTCGTTCCATTTCAGCCTCCATGGACATACAGGATCACCGACAGGAAATAGTTGGCGATAAAGATCAGGATAATGGACAGCACCACGGATTTGGTGGTGGCCATGCCCACACCCTCAGCCCCCTGCTGGGCGTTCAGACCCTTGTGGCAGCCGATGATGGCAATGATGGCTCCGAACACGGCGCCTTTGATCAGCCCGCCGATAATGTCCCAGGGTTCGATGAAGCTCTTGATGCTTTCCAGGAACATGTGGGAATTGATCCCGGCGTAATTTTCCGCCACGAACCAGCCCCCCACATCCCCCACCAGGTTGGCATAGACCACCAGCACGGGCATCATGAGCACAATGGCCAGGAGCCGGGGCGCCACCAGATAGCGGATGGGGCTCACGGCCATGACCCGGAGGGCATCGATCTGTTCCGTGACCTTCATGGTCCCGATTTCCGCCGCAATGGCCGCCCCGATCCGGCCGGCCACCACCACCCCTGTCAGGATGGGAGACAGTTCCCGGCCCATGGCAATGGCCACGATGCCCCCTACGGAATCCGCCGCTCCGAAACGGACGAATTCCTTGGCGGTCTGGACGGACATGACCATACCGGTGCACAGGATGGTCATGCTCACAATGGGCAGGGAATCAGCCCCCAGCCGGGCCATCTGCCGGAGGACTTCCCGCCGGTCCGCACTGCCGGCCGCCTGACAGGCTGCCAGAAACAGGTTGACCACCCGGCCTGTACGGGCGCACAGGTCCACCATTTTACGGCCCACCCAGCGGCAAAGATCACGACATCCCATGGAAACAACTCCTTCCCTGCATGATTTCAAAAATACGTTACTGATTATTATAACCTATCTGGATGAAAAAATGTAGAAAAAAGGGGGTGTGAAAAAATTCACACCCCCGGTCACTGGTCTCTTGTCACTGGGCACTGGCCGTTGACCAGTGACAAACAAGGGGCTGTGAAAAAATGATATCTCATTCTTTCACAGCCCCTTTTCTTACCGTTTCTTCACATCCACAGTAATGCTGCTTTCCCCGGTTATGATGAAATCCAGGGGGAATTTCTGCTTGTATTTGCTGCCTTTCAGCAGACCGGTGATGGCGCTGCTCATGCTGCCGGAGGTGGTTCCCGCCGCCCGGGCCGCAGCCCGTCTGCTGGGCCGGCTGTCCCCGTAGGAGGGCATCAGGTCCACCACCACTTCGTTGTTGGCATCCATTTCATTGAATTCCGTCAGGAAATCCTTGAACTGGCGCTGGGAAGACTGGAACATGGCGCTGTCGTCCTCTCCGGTGCCGTCCCCTGCATCCTGTCCCTGGGCGGTGTTGGCCCCGTTCCGGCTGTTCCGCTTGGCCAGGGCCTTGCTGATCCAGGTGGTGGCATTGCCGCTGCGGACGATCAGGTTCATGGGACCCGCCGGCTGCTTGTCCGGGATCTTGAAGTTGATGGTCCGGGTGATTTCCTCAGACCGGTAGGGCTTAAAGGTCAGGGTAATGGGCAGGTTCCCTCCCTGGACTGCCGTGAGAGGCGCCGAGGCTCCCACCATTTCCGCCACTTCACAGCTGGAGGTGGTTTCCACATCCACATTGATGTCCTGGATGGTCACCTTGTCGAACCTGTTGTTCATGAGCATATCCGTAGCCACGTTCAGTTCTGAATCGGTAAGCTTCCCGATGTCCGAAGCGCTGTAGAACATGTTCTCCCGCCGGAGCCGGATGGGGCCTTCCTTTTCTCCCTGGGCGGTGATGGTGAACCGGATCCGGGAGGTGCCCCCTCCCTTTCTGTCCTTGGCCATGCTGACGGTGTTGTAAGTCACCCCGTCCACCAGGCTGGGCACCAGGTCCTCATCGGTGATCAGCTGGACATTGCTGCTTTTGTGCAGTCCCCGGTCCTTGTCGGTGACGGACACGTACATGGGGATGATGGGCGCGTTCTCCCCCTCTTTCCCTGCAATGCCGCTGAGACGGTCCTGGCTGATCCGTCCCAGGGTCTTGCCGAGGGTCCCCACTTTGAAAGCGCTCTGGATGTTGGGCACGGAAGCAAAGATCCAGGCATTGGTCATGAAATAGTTGGAATCCCCGTGCTGAAGGAAGGGATGGCCAAAAGCCAGGATCCGTCCTTCATCGTCTGTCCAGGTTACCGTGCCGATGGCTCCGATGACCATATCTCCCCGGACCATGGAAACCCCCACGGAACTTCCCGGTTCCAGCTTCACATTGTCCAGTTGTTCCGTCCCTCCCGGCACGGCATAGGAGGTAAGGCCGAAAGGAGACAGGTTTTCGTTCAGATGGGCCACCCCGTCAGCGGTAAAACCGCTGACCATGAGAGGGGTGCTCTTGGGCAGGAAGACGGAAGGCCGGGGATCGGTCTCGTCAAAGAGCCGGAGCATTTCGTTGATGGGGGTCAGGAAACAGTAGTTGGGGTCGGAAAAAGCCTGACCATAGGCCACGGCTCCGGCCAGCCGGCCGTCGATGTACACCGGGCTGCCGCTCATGCCCTGGGCGATGCCCCCGCTTTCCTTCAGCAGAGGGCCGGACGCCTTGATCAGGATGTTGTAGCCCCCGGTTTCCGTACCGGTGACCCCCAGGACTTCCACATCAAAGGTTTCGATGTCCGCTCCCCGGATCACTGTTTTCCCATATCCCTTCATGCCCGGTTTCAGCTCTTCCACGGCAATGGTGGGAATGGCGGCACTTACCAGGGAAACCGCCGCCACAAGGCAGCCCAGGGTCAGCACCAGGAGCCGCTTCCACTTGAAACAACGCATAATTCCTCCTGTAAAAAAGAGGGTGTGACTGTGTATTTCACACCCTCTGGTTCCTGTAATTATCAATAATGGAAAAAACTGCCTGCATCAGGGCTGGATGGTGGCCACCACCTGGTCCGCCGCGATCTGGCTGCCGGGAGCCACTTCCACGGAAACCACTTTCCCGCTGCAGTTGGCACGGGCTGCCGGTGCCGTCCCGGTCAGGGTCTTCACCGTAACCAGCACAGAACCTTCCGATACTTGGGTGCCCACGGAAACCACCGTTGCCACCTGGCCGGAAAGACTGCTTTTCTGGGGCTGCACCCCCGCTGCCTGGGCAATGCCCAAAGCCAGCAATACCATCAGCAAGGCTGCTGCCCATATTTTTCTGTTTTTCAGGATTTTGTGTAACATGATCAGCACCTCTTTTCTTTTGTTTGTTTATTATATACCGAAGGAGAGGGGAGATGCAAGGGGGCTGTTGCCGGTAGGGCAGCAGCCCCCTTAGTCTTGAGTCGGGAGTCTGAAGTCGGAAGCCTCAGGATAGGATCCGCCTGGTTGGACGGATCCTTTTGATTCTGTAGAACCGGAACCGAAATCAATCTGAGAGATTGTTTCGACCAAAGGTTTTACACATTCAAAAATTTGCCTTCAAATTTATCATTCGGCTCCAGACTTCAGACTCCCGACTCAAGACTGAAATAAGTGCCGCCTCTGGCGGCACTTATTTCCTGAACACCCCCAGAGCCACCCGGACCGGGCGCTCGCTGCCATCGCTGGGATCGTTCATGATTTTGCCGTTGACCACCATTTCGCTGGAGCCGCCTCCGTCGAAGTTCATAGCCCGGTCAGCCCCCAGCTGGACGAAGTACCGGCCGAATTCGGTGAGAGTCATGCCCACGCTGCTGTCGGACCGGCCGTCAGCCACTACAATCAGCACAGTGCCGTCTTTTTTGATGCCCACCCCGGTCCGGGGAGCCCGTCCCTGGGCGATGTCATCGGCGATTTCTTCTTCCTCGCTGGTCACCTGGACCCGGCCGTCCCGGACCAGCTGAGGCCCGGCGGACCCTACGGAAGCTGCACTGTCCGCAGCCTGGTTTCCCAGGGTCTGAGTCACCGTGACTTTGTCTCCGGTCCGCAGGCCGTTCAAAAAGGCGGCGGCACTTCCGTTGCCGGAAAGCACCGTGGTGCCGGGGGCAAGGGCCATGCTGCCGGCCCCTTTCCGGATATCCCGGACAATCCCGCCGTTCAGAAGAACTTCCGTGCCGTAGGCATTGGTGTCCGTCGTGTCGTCATACCCGTCATTGTACAGGATCAGTTCGTTCTGCAGCCGCATCCGGTTCAATCCGCCTATGGAGAAACTTTTTCCGTCCGGCCGGGTTACAGTGCCGGTATAGGACAGCCCGGGCTGGATGGAAGGAGTTCCCGTACGGGGAATCACCAGCCCGGTCCGGGGCGTGCTTTCCATGCCCAGCCATTTGTTCTGGATTTTCAGGTTTCCTACCACCCAGATGTCACTGTCGAAATAGGAGGCGTTCACCAGAGCCACAGCCCCGGACCGTTTCTGGATCATGGACAGGGTCCCCCGCTGGATGGTCTTCCCATAGCCGGGGATGAAGTCCAGACGGAAGTCACTGGAAGGGGCCAGGGTCAAAAGATAAGTCTTCACCCGGCCGGCTCCCAGATTCACGGTGCTTTCCCGGTAGGTGAGCCCCTTTCCCAGCCACTGGGAACTTCCCGCCGCCGGTTTTCCGGCCGTACCGGTGCTGGTTCCGGACCGGGGAAAATCCACTACCAGCCGCTGGGGATTCTTCAGCAGGAAAATCTTGTACACCGGCACCGTCTTCCGGAAGACCACCACCAGCCGGCTGTTCTTTCCCTGGGGTTCCAGATAGGCCTTCTGGATCCGGGGATCCCGGAGCCGGACCATTTCCGTCCGGTCCGCCTTTCCCTTCAGGTCAACGATCAGCTGGTTCCCGGTGACCCGGGCCGTATAAGAAAGAGGGCTGTCCAGGTTCATGACCACCCGTGCCCGGTTAGGGGTAACCCCGCCCCGGAGAGCGCTGACCCGGGCCGCCTGGGCCGTCGGCAGAGAAGCCGTCAGCAGCACCCCCGCCAGAAGAATTCGTGCCATCCATTGTCTGTAACTGTGGTTCATTGTGATTGATCGCGTTCCTTTCGTAAAAAGGGGGTGTTGCGCAGGCAACACCCCCTTTATTTTCCTTCCAAAATTTCCAGCAGCCCCGGATCATCCAGGGCCATGCCGGCCCCCCGGGCCACACATTCCCTGGGATGGGCCGCCACCCGGGTCCTTACGTGAGTCCCGGCTTCGATGCACTCATCCAGCCCTTCCAGCAGGGCGCCCCCGCCGGTAAGGACGATGCCTTCTTCCAGCAGGTCCGCTGCCAGTTCCGGCGGTGTCTTTTCCAGCACCTGATGGATGCAGGACAAAATGGCGGTGAGGGGTTCCTCCAGTCCGGCCACCGTATCCTGGGAGGACAGGCGCAGGCTGGTGGGCAGGCCGGTAATGTTGTCCCGGCCCCGGATGATCTTGGTGCTCCGGCGTCCCCGCCGGCTCACGGTACCGATTTCCAGCTTGATTTCTTCCGCCAGGGGCCGTTCAATCTGGATGTTCAGCCGGTCCCGGAGATGACGGATCAGCCCTTCGTTGAAGGCCTCCCCTCCCATCCGGAGTGAGGCTGCCTGGATGATCCGTCCCATGCTCATCACCGCTGCACTGGTGGTACCGCTGCCGATATCCACCACCATCCGGCCTCTGGGTTCCTGGATGGGAAGCCCGGCCCCCAGGGCTGCCGCCAGAGGTCCCTCGATCAGATAAGTCCGGGCGGCTCCCGCTAAAAGAGCCGCTTCCGTCACCGCCCGCCGTTCCACCCCGGTGACTCCCGTGGGCACACAGACCATGACTCTGGGCTTGAAGAACAGATTCTTCCCCACCACCCGGTCCAACACTGTTTCCAGAAGGCCTACGGAAGCGTCGAAATCTGCAATGACCCCGTTTTCCAAGGGCCAGACCACTTCCCACTGGCCCTGGCCGTTCATTTCCCGGGCCCGGGAACCGATGGCACCCGTCTTCCCGGTAGCTGGATCGATGGCCACCACCGTAGGCTCTTCCAGCACGATCCCCCGATTTTTCATGAACACCCGGGTGGAGGAAGTCCCCAGGTCGATGCCCACGTCCACCGGATTGAACAGCCGGGCGAACAGGCTTTTTTCAGTGTGCTTCATGGCGCATCAGCCAACCCGCTGGATGTCGGCTCCCAGTCCGGTCAGCTTGTCCACCAGGTTTTCGTAGCCCCGGTCGATGTGGTAGATATCGGTGATTTCCGTCACCCCGTCTGCCACCAGACCGGCCAGCACCATGGCTGCACCGGCCCGCAGGTCCGTAGCCCGTACCTGGCAGCCGTACAGTTTGGGAACCCCTTCCACAATGGCGGCCCGGCCGCCGTTGGTCCGGATATTGGCCCCCATCCGCAGCAGTTCATCCACATGCATGAACCGGTTCTCGAACACGGTTTCCAATACAGAGCTCTGGCCTTTGGCAATGCACATCATGGCCATGACCTGGGCCTGCATGTCCGTAGGGAACCCGGGATAAGGCAGGGTCTTGATGGTAATGGGCTGGAGTTCCTTAGGTCCCACCACATGGACACTGCTGATGTCTTCTTCCACAATGGCCCCTGCTTCCCGGAGCTTGGCAATGAGCGGCTTCATGTGTTCGCAGAGCACATTGTCCACCAGGATATCCCCCTGGGTCATGGCTCCCGCCACCATATAGGTGCCGGCTTCGATCCGGTCCGGGATCACCGCGTGTTCCCCGCCTTTCATGCTTTCCACTCCGTCGATGCGGATGGCAGTGGTACCGGCGCCTCTTACCTTGCCTCCCATCACGTTGATGTAGTTGGCCAGGTCCACGATTTCCGGTTCCTGGGCCGCATTTTCAATGATGGTGGTGCCTTTGGCCATGGACGCCGCCATCATCAGGTTTTCCGTGGCTCCCACACTGGGGAAATCCAGGTAGATGGTGGTGCCCACCAGACCGTGGGGGGCAAAGGCTTCAATGTAGCCGTGGCCTTGTTCGATGGTGGCCCCCAGGGCTTCGAACCCTTTCAGATGGATATCGATGGGCCGGGTGCCGATGGCACAGCCTCCGGGCTGGGAAATCTTGGCCCGGCCGATCCGTGCCAGCAGGGATCCCATGACCAGGAAAGAGGCACGCATGGTGCTGACCAGATCATAGGGAGCTTCCCAGCCGGTAATGTTGTGGCTGTCGATTTTCAGCACATGAGGGGTGGAATGATCCACCTTCAGCCCCAGACATTCCAGTACTTTGCAGATGGTGCTTACATCCTCCAGTTCCGGAACTTCCAAAATTGTACTGCCCTCCGTCCCCAGAACGGATGCTGCAATGATGGGCAGCACTGCATTTTTGGCCCCGCTGACCCGCACAGTTCCTGTCAGCCGATGACCACCCTTTACCACCAGTTTCTCCACGCCTGATTCCACACCTTTCCTTGCCTGCAGGGAAGCCGGGCTTCCCTCTTTTTTCCTGCCTCTATTGTCGATGGATGCCCCATTGTCTGGCATGACGTTTCTGCTGATTGCTCAGCTGTTCATCCAGACGGAGTCTCATTTCATGCTTTTCCCGATACCGGGCGGCCTTTTCCCGGGCCACTTCTTCCGGATCTGCCTGGGCCAGCTGCCTTTGCTGCTGTTCCCACTGCTGTTTTTCCCGTTCCGCCTTTTCCCGCCGTTTCCGGGATGCGGCCCGTTCCTGGGCTTCCCGTTTCTGCCGGGGCGTCAATTTATGGTCATACAAGAACTGGGCCCGCCGGATCAGATACAGCGGCACCGCCACCGGCATCAGCAGAAAGGTTCCCAATACCCACAGGTTCTTGTGCTTCATGCCAATGCTGTGGCTGTCCAGAAAAACCACCCAGGTCACAAGACAGCAGACCACCAAAACAATCATATTGGACAAACCGTACGGCACCCCCCTTAATGTCTACGGAACTTCCCTTCTCTGTCCATTTTTATAACTAGATTATTATACCATAGAACGTTCTGTTTTCCATAGAGGGAAATAAAAAAAGGGGCTGTTGCATAAGCAACAGCCCCGTCAACGGTCGGTTGTCAACGGGCAAAGGAGGTGCCTACTGGCACCCCCTTTAAAAATTCCTCGTATGGGTCCGCAGCCGATCCGCCAGGATGTTGTAGTAGACTTCTTTTTCCTGGATGGTCTTTCGTAGCTTGCGGATCTGTTCTTCGTCTGTTGCGGCTTCCAGCCGTTCATTGAGCTCGACCAGTTCCAGCCGCAGCTGCCCCATTTTACTGGCAGCCATTTTGCTGATAAAGTCCACAGCGGATCCCCCCTCTGCCTGCTGCAGTGACTTTGTGCTACAGGATCATTCTCCTTCTACGGGATAGGGCTGTACCTTTCCCACCAGGGATGCCGTCCTGAGCCGGGCTTCCGCCCGCCGCAGGATCTTCTCCGTATGGGCCACGTCGGTAAGCGCGTCGGGATGGTCCAGTCTGGCCTGGGCCTCGTCCCGGATCTGCTGATATTTGGCCACATCGATTTTCTCTGCTCTTTGGGCTCTGGGCGTCAGGATCACAACCTGGTTGTCCTTGACCTCTGCGAATCCCCCTTCCACATAGACCAGGATCACCTGATTGTCTTTATCCTGCAGTTTCAGTGCACCTTCCCCCAAGACTGCAATCATGGGGCCATGGTTGGCCAGGATGCCAACTCCCCCATTGACTGTATTCAACAAGACATAGGAAATATCCTCCCTTTTCACCAAAATTTTTTCCGGTGTGAGGACTTCCAGTTTCATTAACCTGGCCATGATCATGCGCCTTTCAGTTTCTTGCCCTTGGCCACGGCTTCATCAATGGACCCTACCATGTAGAAGGCGCTTTCCGGCAGATCGTCGTGTTTGCCTTCCAGGATTTCCTTGAAGCCCCGGATGGTTTCGGACAGGGGAACGTATTTCCCCGGCTGGCCGGTGAACTGCTGGGCCACGAAGAAGGGCTGGCTCAGGAACCGCTGGACCTTCCGGGCCCGGGATACGGTGAGTTTGTCCTGTTCGTTCAGTTCTTCCATCCCCAGGATGGCGATGATGTCCTGGAGTTCCTTGTACCGCTGGAGGATTTTCTGGACTCCCCGGGCCACTTCATAGTGTTCCTGGCCGATGACCAGAGGATCCAGGATCCGGCTGGTGGAAGAAAGGGGATCCACTGCCGGGTAAATGCCCAGTTCCACGATTTCACGGCTGAGCACCGTGGTGGCGTCCAGATGAGCGAAGGTGGCGGCAGGTGCCGGGTCAGTCAGGTCGTCGGCAGGCACATAGACGGCCTGGACGGAGGTGATGGAGCCGCTCCGGGTGGAGGTGATCCGCTCTTCCAGGGCACCCATTTCGTTGGCCAGGGTGGGCTGGTACCCTACGGCGGAAGGCATACGGCCCAGCAGGGCGGAGACTTCAGACCCGGCCTGGATGAACCGGAAGATGTTGTCGATGAACAGCAGTACATCCTGGCCTCCCACATCCCGGAAATATTCCGCCATGGTAAGACCGGTGAGCCCCACCCGCATACGGGCTCCCGGGGGTTCGTTCATCTGTCCGTACACCAGGGCCGTTTTGTCGATGACCCCGGATTCCTTCATTTCTCCCCACAGGTCATTCCCTTCCCGGGTCCGTTCCCCGACCCCGGAAAATACGGAATAGCCCCCGTGGTTGGTGGCCACATTGTGGATCAGTTCCATGATCAGCACGGTTTTGCCTACGCCGGCCCCGCCGAACAGACCGATCTTGCCCCCCAGAGAATACGGGGCGATCAGGTCCACCACCTTGATGCCGGTTTCCATGATCTTGGTTTCCGTGGCCTGGTCCGCCAAAGCCGGAGCCGGCCGGTGGATGGGCCAGTGGTCCGCTGCCTGGACCGGGGTGGGATCATCATCCACGGTTTCTCCCAGGACGTTGAACACCCGGCCCAGACAGCCCTTGCCTACCGGGACCGTAATGGGTTTCCCCGTATCCCTGGCTTCCATGTTCCGGGTAACCCCGTCGGTGGAACTCATGGCTACGGTACGGACCACATCATCCCCAATGTGCTGGACCACTTCCGCGGTAAGATGCACATGGATATTTTTCGATGCCTGGGCATCGATGACGATTGCATTGTAAATGGCCGGCAGTTCCTTATCCGGGAACCGGATATCCACCACCGGGCCCATGACCTGGACCACTCTGCCCACATGGCCCCGCTGTTTGGCGGAGAGATGGGCAACGGCCCTGTCGATTGCTTGTTTCTGCTCTTCCGACACGATGGGTGCCTCCCTTATTTCAGCGCTTCCGCGCCGCTGACGATTTCATTGATTTCCGTGGTGATGCTGGCCTGCCGCACCTTCTGGTAATAGACCTGGAGCTTGCCCAACAGGTTCTGGGCATTGTCCGTGGCCGTGCTCATGGCCGTCATCCGGGAAGCCAGTTCACAGGCGGAGCTTTGGATCAGCGCCGTGAAAATCTGGCTGCGCAGATAATACCGGGCCAGGTAGGGCAGCATCTGGGCCGGTTCCGGTTCGAAGATCAGGGTGGGATAATCGGTGGGATCATCGTCCTCCCAGACTTCCTGGGCCTGTACCTCCAGGCTGTCCTTGGCCTTGGGCTGGACCGGCAGCAGCTGCACGGTTTTGGGGATCTGGATCATGGCAGATTTGAAATAGGTGAAGATCACGTCCACTTCGTCCACTTCTCCGTGGATGAACATGGATTCCACCGTGTCTGCAATGTCTTCCGCCGCCTCAAAGGTGGGCTTTTCGGAAAATCCGCTCCAGCTTTTGGCAATGTGGTAGCCCCAGTGGTTCAGCCCGATCTTCATCTGCTTCCCCACCGCCAGGAGAGGAGAATCCTCCCGGCCCCGGAGCTCCACTCCGGCGTATTTCACCACGTTGTTGTTGTAGGGGCCTGCCAGCCCCTTGTCGGAGCCCATGATTACATAGGCGGTCCGGTACACCGGCCGTTTTTCCAGCAGGGGATTGGATTTCATGTCCAGATGGGCCATCACCGAAGGATCGCTGACGGCTTCCTGGAGCAGGCTCTTGAGTTTCTCCGCATAGGGAAGGCTGGCGTCAGCCCGCTGCTGGGCCTGATGCATCCGGGCAGAGGCCACCATCTGCATGGCCCCGGTGATCTTGCTGATGCTGCCGACGGTTTTCATATGGGCACGGATGCCGCTGGTATTTGCCATCAGGGATCACCTGCCTTACATGCCGTCTGCGCTGCCGGGCGCAAACATTTTGCCAAAGTCATCCAGGGCGTCGTCCAGCTGGGCCTTCAGTTCATCAGTGAATTTCTGTTCTTTTTCCAGGGTGGTGAGGATGATGGAACAGTGGTTGTTCAGATACCCCAGCATCTCATGTTCATACCGGGTCACATCCTCCACCGGGATCTCATCCAGGAACCCGTTGTTCACAGCGTAAAGGGAAATAACTTCCTGGGCCATGGACAGGGGCTGGTACTGACCCTGTTTCAGCATTTCCGTCACCCGGGCGCCCCGGTCCAGCTGGGCCTTGGTTTCCCGGTCCAGATCGGAACCGAACTGGGCGAAAGCCGCCAGTTCCCGGTACTGGGCCAGAGACAGCCGCAGGGTGCCGGCCACGGATTTCATGGCCTTGGTCTGGGCTGCGCCCCCTACCCGGGATACGGACAGCCCGGAGTTCAGGGCCGGCCGGACACCGGAGTTGAACAGGTCCGTTTCCAGATAGATCTGGCCGTCGGTGATGGAAATCACGTTGGTGGGAATGTACCCGCTCACGTCCCCGGCCTGGGTTTCAATAATGGGCAGAGCGGTCATGGAGCCGCCGCCGTGTCTGGCATTCCGGCGGCAGGCCCGTTCCAGCAGCCGGGAATGGAGGTAGAACACGTCCCCAGGGTAGGCTTCCCGTCCCGGCGGACGGCGGAGCAGCAGACTCATGGCCCGGTAGGCCACCGCGTGCTTGCTCAGGTCGTCATAGACGATCAGTACATCTTTGCCCTGGTCCATGAAATATTCCCCCACAGCCGCCCCGGCATAGGGAGCCAGGTACTGCATGGGGGCCGTATCCGCGGCGGTGGCCGCCACGATCATGGTATAATCCGATGCCCCGTACTGTTCAAAGGTATGGAACAGACGGGCCACGGAAGAGGCCTTCTGGCCGATGGCCACATAGATGCAGATCACACCCTTCCCCTTCTGGTTCAGGATGGTATCCACCGCAATGGCGGTTTTCCCGGTGCCCCGGTCCCCGATGATCAGTTCCCGCTGGCCCCGGCCAATGGGCACCAGGGCATCCACGGCCTTGAGGCCGGTCTGGAGGGGCACATCCACCGGCTGCCGGGCGGCAATGCCCGGTGCCTGGTGTTCGATGGGATAATGGGCGTAGGTCTTGATGGCCCCTTTCCCGTCCAGGGGCTGGCCCAGAGGGTTCACGATCCGGCCCAGCATGGCTTCCCCTACGGGGATTTCCATGATTTCACCGGTACGCCGGACCAGGTCCCCTTCCTTGATTTCCGTGGCGCCGCCCAGAAGGACGATCCCCACTTCCTTTTCCCGGAGGTTCTGGACCATGCCGTACACCCCGTCATGGAGGGCAACCAGTTCCCCGCTCATGGCACCGCCCAGCCCGGAGGCCGTGCAGATGCCGTCACCGACTTTTTCCACCACGCCGATTTCTTCCAGGTCCACGTCGTCCTTAAAGGACTGGACCCCCTGGGTCAGGGCCTGGGTGATGTTCTGGGTATGGTCCAGATCCTGGTCGCTGAGATGGATTTCCTTCATCAGGGCATCCATCTTTTCCAGCTGCCGTTTCATGGTGGCATCAAAGATATGGTCGCCGTACTGGATCAGTACGCCGCCCACCAGCCGGGCATCCACTTTCTGTTCCTGGAGCCGGACCGGTTTTCCGAATTTCTCTGCCAGAAGCTCCTGGAGCAGCTGGGCTTCTTCCGGAGCCAGAGGCTGGGCCGTGGTCACCGTCAGGGAGAGGAGAGACTCTCCTGCAAAAAGAGCCTGGTCGTCCTCGGTGAGGGTCAGCCGGTCCAGGATCTGTTTCCACAGAGCTTCCTTGTTTTTACTGTTCATAGGTTGATACTGCCTCCACAGTTCCTCTGAAGGGACTTTTATTTTTTCTGTTCTGCCAGGGTTTCATCAGTAATCCGGGTGATCCGCTGCTGGTCTTCTGCAGAATCCAGCTTTTCCTGGAGGACCCGGCCTGCGATTTCCGTGCTCAGGGCGATGATCTGTTCCCGCACGTCCAGCAGAGCCTTCTTTCTTTCCATTTCCACAGCCTGCCGTCCGGAAGTGAGCAGTTCTTCCCGTTCCTTCTGGGCGTTGGCCATGGCTTCATCATGGAGCTGCTGGGCCATGGCGTTGGCCTTGGACACAATGTCGTTGGCTTCCTTCTTGGCGTTCTGCAGCTGCTGCACATATTCCTGCTTCAGGGCTTCCGCCTCTTTCCGGGCATGATCCGCCTGGTCCATATCCTTGACGATTTTGGTCCGGCGGTCATCCATGGCCTTCAGCAGGGGTTTGTAGGCAAATTTGGCCAGGACCCACAGCAGGATGATGAAGTTCACCACCTGGGCCACCAGCGTATAATTGATACTTACCATTCCCTATCGCTTCCTTTCTCCCCAAAGGGGTGCATGCCTCTTATTTTACAAAGGGGTTGGCAAACACCAGCACAATGGCGATAACGGAGGCGATGATGGGGATGGATTCCACCAGGCCGATGGCGATCAGCATGTTCACCTGGAAGCTGCCTGCCTGTTCCGGCTGACGGGCCATGCATTCCAGAGCCTTGGAAGCCACGGTGGAATCCCCTTTGGTGGCCCCCAGGGAAGCCCCTACGCCAATGATTGCTGCTCCCAGGATGGAAGCCACGATGATCAGGGTATTGTTGTCTATCATTTTTTTACATCCTTTCTGTTTTCCAGATTCTTATTTTTTGGAATGGACCTGTTTGAAGATCGGCGCCAGGGCGATCACCGTCAGCATGGTAAAGATAAAGGCCTGGAGGAAACCGATGACCAGACTGAATCCGACCCACAGGTTGGGCACCACCCAGGGCACCAGCATGTACAGCACAGCCAGGAGGATTTCCCCGGCCAGGATATTCCCGAAAAGACGCAGGGCCATGGTCAGGGGCTTGGCCAGCTCCTCGATGATGTTCAGAGGGAGCATCAGGGCAAAGGGGGTCACCAGATGCTTGAAATAGCTGGGCCCCTGCTGGATGATCCCGATGATGTAGGTGGCCACAGCCACGGTAATGGACAGCCCCAGGGCCACGTTAATGTCATTGGTGGGCGAAGAGAGATGGACCCCCAGGGAAGGCATCAGGCCCAGTTCGTTCCCCACAAAGATGTACAGGAACAGGGTCAGGATGAAGGGCGTGGCCATCCGACGGCCTTCCACCCCCAGGTTGGCATCCATCAGTTTTTCCAGCCACTCCACGATCATTTCCACCAGGTTCTGGATTCCATAGGGAATCTCCTGCACCCGCCGGGTAGCGGCAAAGACGATGGCTGCCACAATCAGCATGGTAAGCCAGGACATATAGATGGTCTGCATGTTCAGGGTGACCCCCGGCAGGACCTGTGTGGTCCCGTAGTGGATGACTTCTGAACCGGCAGCTTCTGCAATTCCCATAGACTTATCACTTCCTTTGTATTATTTCTTGTTTTTTATAGGAAACTCTGACAATTCAGGGTTTCCGGCATCCGGGCCGGCTGCGGGCCAGCTGGATGATCAAACCAAGATTCAGGATCAGGAAACCGGAAAGGACCAGCACCGGCTGCCATTTTCCCCGGAGTGCCGCCAGGGTGAACCCCAGCAGTACGGCGATCCGCAGGAACATGAGCCGGTGCATGGAAAGGGCGGCCTGGGCCGGTTCCTTTTCCATCCCCCGCCGGACGCCCCAGAGAAACAGGGCCGTGTCCGCCAGGCCGGCGGCGGAGCCCAGAAGGGCCCCGGGCAGGGTTCCTCCCAGCAGGAGCACCGCCAGCAGGAAAGCCAGTCCCAGAGCCAGCTGTTTCAGAAACAGCGACCGGAGCTGACGGCCCAGGCGCTGGAACAGGGTTTCCATAGGGTCTTACTTTTCCTGTCCCCCATGGAATTCCGGCATCAGATCCACCGGATACCCATGGGTATGGAGCAGATAGGTGACGATCCGTTTGGCAGCCTGGCCGTCCCCATAGGGATTCACGGCTTCTGCCATGGACCGGTAGTATTTTTCATCGTTCAGCAGCCGGCAGGTGGCAGCATACACATCTTCCTTGCCGGTGCCGATCAGCTTCACCGTGCCGGCGGTAACGGCTTCCGGCCGTTCCGTGGTGTTCCGGAGCACCAGCACCGGTTTCCCCAGGGCCGGTGCTTCTTCCTGGATGCCGCCGGAATCGGTGAGGACAATGTCCACCCGGGCCATCAGGTTGGCAAAGGGTTCATAGTCCATGGGTTCCAGCAGATGGACCCGTTCCATTTTGCCCAGGACCGCTTCTGCCACTTCCCGGACCTTGGGATTCTTGTGCATGGGGAAAATGGCTTCCGCTTCCGGATTGTCCTTCAGCACTTCCTTCAGAGCCTGGTATACGTGGCGCATGGGAGCCCCCAGGTTTTCCCGCCGGTGGGTGGTCATCAGGATCAGCTTGTGGTCGGAACGGATGGCTTCCTCCAGTTTGGGGTTGTGGAAATCGAAATGATCCTTCACCGTGGCCTGGAGGGCATCGATCACCGTATTCCCGGTGACGTAGATGTCATCTTCCTTGATGTTTTCCTTCAGCAGGTTGGCTCTGGCGTTGCTGGTGGGAGCAAAATGCCAGTCGGTAATGGCTGCGGTGAGTTTCCGGTTCATTTCCTCCGGGAAGGGAGAATATTTGTTGCCGGTGCGCAGTCCTGCTTCCACATGGCCAACGGGGATCTGTTTGTAGAAAGAAGCCAGCGCCCCCACAAAGGTGGTAGTGGTATCCCCATGGACCAGCACCAGATCCGGCTGGGCTTCTTCCAGCACTTCCTTCAGCCCCATAAGGGCACGGCTGGTCACATCGTACAGGGTCTGACCGGCGGTCATGATGTTCAAATCATAATCCGGTTTGATCTGGAACAGCTCCAGCACCTGGTCCAGCATTTCCCGGTGCTGGGCGGTAACTGCCACAATGGGTTCCAGCATATCCGGGTACTTTTTCATTTCCAGCACCAGGGGACACATTTTGATGGCTTCCGGCCGGGTCCCAAAAATCGTCATGACTTTCAATTTTTTCATTTTCCTTCGCCCCTATTTCATGATCTATCCTGTAAAATCCCGATTTTTCTTGCGCCAATGAAGATCACCGCCAGCAGGAATACCAGCAGTGCAATGGCATAAATCCCCTCCATTTCCGTCAGGAGCACTGCCGTAAGGCAGAGTCCTGCACTGATCAGATACATGAAGATCACTGCCTGCCGCTGGCTGAAGCCCATGGCCAGCAGGCGGTGATGGATATGTCCCTTGTCCGGACTGAAAATAGGCCGTCCGTTCCGGTACCGGCGGACAATGGCAAAGGCCGTGTCCATAATGGGCAGCCCCAGGGCAATGGCCGGCACCAGAAGAGCAATGGTGGCCGCGCTTTTCACAGCGCCGAAAATGGAAATGGCTGCCAGCATGTAGCCCAGAAACAGGCTCCCGGTATCCCCCATGAAAATAGTGGCCGGATTGAAGTTGTACCGGATGAAGCCGATGATGCCTCCGGCCAGGGCCGCGGTGATCACCGCCACCGGATACAGTCCCTGTTGGAGGGCCACCATGATCACCGTGACAGAGGCAATGGCGGACACCCCGGCTGCCAGGCCGTCCAGCCCGTCAATCAGGTTCACCACATTGGTGAAGCTGACGATCCAGAACACGGTAAAAGGGATGGACAGGTAGTTCAGATAGAAATACCCGCCCCAGGGATTGTTCAGCCATTCGATCCGGACTCCGAAGAACACCGGCACCAGGGCCGCAATGATCTGGCCCACCAGCTTCACCTTGGCGGCCAGCTGGAACATGTCATCCAATATACCCACAATGGCAATGACCGTACCTCCCAGGAGGATGCCCACCACGTCCCGGGTCAGTTCCATGGTGGAAACAGCCGCAGCCATGAACCCGATGTAAATGGCCAGGCCCCCCATCCGGGGCATGATCCTGTGGTGCACCTTCCGGGCGTTGGGCCGGTCCACAGCGCCGATGCGGAAAGCCAGCTTCTTCACAAAAGGAGTCAGGACCCAACTGATGATCAGGGAAATGCTCAATGCCAGTAAATACGTTTTCACAAAACAAGCCTTTCTGCGGATTGCCCGCCCAGGGAAATTTACTTTCCCTTTTCCTGGAAAATTTTCTCTGCACTTTTGCTCATACAAAGTTATTATAGTACAGTTTTGGAAAATCTACAATTTGTTCCCCTGTTTCCTTTGTGACATTTTCTCCATTTTTCTTCCCGTTCTTTTTCTCCTCCAGCCATTTGGTGCCAGTTTGTTTACAGGCTCTTTGCTCCGTGTTACACTGAAAAGAATCGGAGGTGTTTCCATGAATGAACTGATCCAGCTGTTTGCGGTGTTCGCCCGGATCGGGGCGGTCACTTTCGGGGGCGGCTATGCCATGCTCCCTATCCTCCAGGCGGAAGTGGTGGAAAAATACCACTGGGCCAGCGAGGAAGAACTGGCGGACTATTATGCGGTGGGCCAGTGTACCCCTGGGGTCATTGCGGTGAATACGGCCACCTTCATCGGCATGAAACGGAAAGGGGTAACCGGAGGGATCATTGCCACCCTGGGGGTAGTGTTCCCTTCTCTGGTGATCATTACGGTAATCGCCGCCTTCCTGTCCAACTTTGCCCAGTTCCAGTTCGTCAGGGACGCTTTTGCCGGGATCCGGGTCTGCGTCTGTGTGCTGATTTTCAACGCCATCAAAAAACTGGCAAAAGGGGCTCTGGTGGATAAACTGACCATAGGTCTGTTCCTTCTGGTCATGGGGATCAACCTGTTCTCCAGCATTTCTCCCGCCTGGCTGGTGGTCCTGGCCGGCGTGGTGGGTCTTTTGGCCAAAAAAGCGGGAGGTGAGCTGTAATGGGCCTTTTTGTGCAGCTGTTCTGGGAATTTTTCAAAATCGGCCTGTTCGCCATCGGCGGCGGCATGGCCACCATTCCCTTCCTGGCCAAGCTGGCTACTGCCACCGGCTGGTTCACAGAAACGGATCTCTTGAACATGATCGCCGTATCTGAATCCACTCCCGGCCCCATCGGGGTGAATACCGCCACCTATGTGGGCTATCACATTGCCGGGATCCCCGGGGCAGTGGACGCCACCTTCGGACTGATCACCCCGTCGGTAATCGTGATCATCATCGTGTCCCAGTTCCTGAAGAAGTTCGGGGACAGCAAATACGTGAAAGCGGTAATGTACGGGCTCCGGGCCGCTTCCGCCGGTCTGATCGCCGCAGCGGGGCTCATGGTGGCCCGGGTGACCCTGCTCCATCCGGAAGCCTGGAAGCAGGGTGACCTGGCCGGGGTGCTGAATGGCCGTTCCCTCCTTCTGGCCCTGGTGCTGGTGTTCCTTACCGGGAAATACAAAAAGGTCCACCCCATCGCCTTCCTGGCTGCCTCGGCTGTAGTGGGCGTGGTCTTCGGGTTTGGACAGTAAGAAAGGATCACCCCACCCCTTTCTTCACATACTCCAGGAACTTCTTCAGGGCCGGGGAAGCCTGGGCCAGGCTGGGAAGAGCCATGCCCAGTTCCAGCCGGTCCGGGGTGGCAAAGGGCAGCACCTTTACCTTTCCGTTCCACCGGCGGCTGCTGAAGGCGTTGTCCATGGACAGCCCCAGTCCCGCCTCCACCATGGTCCAGCAGGTGTACATATTGCTGGTGGTGAACCGGAAATCCGGATGGACCTGGTATTTATCCAGGAACAGGTCTGTGTCTGTTTCCTGCTGGGGCAGGGGTTCGATAAAAGGCTGGCCTTCCAGGTCCTCCGGCAGGAGGGCCTTTTTTTGTGCCAGAGGATGGTCTTCCGGCACCCAGGCCACCAGCCGATCCTCATACAGAGGCACCCAGTCCCCCTGGTACCCGGGATGGCGGCTGAACAGGCAGCAGCTGAGCTGGTGTTCCCGGAGCCCCTCCAGCAGGGTTTGGTTCCCGGCTTCCTGGACATGGACCCGGATCCCCGGATAATCCTTCTGGAACTCCCGGAGGATCCCCGGCAGCCAGCAGGAGGCAATGCTGTAGTAGCTGCCCACGAACAGTTCCCCCTGGTCCAGGCCCAGGATCCCGTTGCACTGTTCCCGTATCTGCCGGCTCCAGTAGAGCAGTCCCCGTATGGACGGCAGCAGTCCCTCCCCTTCCCGGGTCAGCCGTACCCCCTGGGAGGTCCGGGCCAATAGCGGGAAGCCCACTTCCCGTTCCAGACTGTCCAGCATCCGGGTCAGCCCGGAGGGAGAATAGCCCAGCGACCGGGCCGCTGCCGTAATGCTCCCCTGCTCCGCTGCCTGGACCAGGGCCTGGTATTTTTCCGTATCCATGAAATCCCTCCTGTTCTGCTTTTTGCATTGCGTTTTCAGCAACAGTATATTGCAGAATATGCGCTTCCTGCAACGCCTTTTTCTTTTTATAATGGAACCAGAAAGGAAAAAATTACAGGGAGGTCTTAGTATGAAACCCACTGCCGCCAAAATCCTTATGGCGCTGATCATCCTGACCCGGAGCAGTGCCTTTCTCTTTTCCAAATTCATCCTGGAGGAACTGACGCCGTTCCAGGCTCTGGGGTACCGGTTCACCCTGGCATTCCTGGTGATGGCCCTGGTGCTCCGCCGCCCTCTGGTCCGGGCCTGGGACGAACACCGGAGCCTGGGCCAGAAGAGCCTGCTCCTGGGGCTCCTGCTGTTTGCCGTCATGGGATGCGAAATGTGCAGCCTGCTTACGGCGGAAATCCATACCGTGGCCTTCCTGGAAAACCTGTCCCTGGCCCTGGTGCCCCTGTTCCTGGCCCTGTGGTACCGGCGGCTCCCCGGTGACCGAATCCTCCAGGGAGTGGGCTTCATCCTGCTGGGGGTGGCGGCCCTTACCATCGGCACCGCCGGGTTCACCCTGGCAGGCGGCGAAGGCTGGGCCCTTTTGGCGGCGGTTTTCTACACCGGGTACATCATCGCCATTGGGAAACTGTCCCATTCCGCTGACCCTCTGGCCCTGGGCACCCTCCAGATGGGCATCATGGGACTCATGAGCTTCGGTGCGGCCCTGGTGCTGGACGGGGGGATCCCGGTGCCCCAGGCGGCTCTTACCTGGCAGTCCCTGGCCTTCCAGGTGCTGGTGTGCAGCTGCTTCGGTTTTGCCTTCCAGCCCAAGGCCCAGCGGTATCTGACCCCGGAAGAAGCGGGTCTCTACTGTGCCATCAATCCTCTGTTCGCCAGCCTCCTGGGCCACTGGGTCCTGGGAGAGACCTTCGGCCCCGCCGGGATCCTGGGAGCGGTGTATATCCTCACCGGGCTGGGGTTTGTGAATTGGAAGGGTCTGCCGCAAGAGCGACAGACCTGTCAGCGGTCAGCTGTCAACGGGCAACGGGCAAAGGAAGCCAGCACCGCTGGCTTTTAAACACCAGAAAAAGAGAGGCTGCCTCAGACAGCCTCTCTTTTTTTCTTTTCCATATATCTCAGCCGCAGGCTCAGGAAGGCAGCAGAGAAGAAGATTCCGGTAATGAGCCCCAGCCAGTAGCCGTCCGGACCCTTGTCCAGCCCATGGTCCAGGAACAGGCCGAAGGGCAGGGCGATGCCCCAGTAGGCAGCCAGAGCGGAATAGAAAGTGGCTTTTACGTCCTTGTACCCCCGGAGCACCCCCTGGATGGGAGCGGCGGTGCTGTCAAAGAACTGGAAGGCCACGGCAAAGGTCAGGAAGTGCATGATGGGTTCCAGCAGATTGGGGTCGGAGGTGTAGAGCCGGGCGATGAGCCCCCGTCCCAAAAACAGGCAGCAGCCGAAAAAAGCCCCGATCAGGATGTTGGACAGCCGTCCCGTGTCCGCATAGGCCTTGGCCTGGACAAAATCCCGGGCTCCCACATAGGCCCCCACAATAATGGTAAGGGACAGGGAAAAGCTCAGGGGCACCATGTACAGCATGTTGCAGAAACTCATGGCCGCCTGGTTGGCCGCCACGGCAATGGTGCCGAACCGGGACACCAGGAGACATTCCACCCCGAAGAAGCTGGTTTCCAGGAAAATGGCCAGCCCCATGGGAATGCCGATCCGGAGATGTTCCCGGACATGATGGAAAGAAAAGCCGGAAGTCCGGAACACGTGGAAATCCCGGAACACCTTCAGCCGAAGCACCAGCAGGGCAAAGGACAGGCAAAGGAGCCAGCAGGTAATGGCCGTCCCCACCCCGGCTCCCGGACCGCCCAGGGCAGGGGCTCCCAGTTTGCCGAAGATGAAGATATAGTTCATGCAGGCGTTCACCGGCATGGTGAGCAGGAACAGCTTCATGGTCACCTGGGTGTAGCCCAGGGTATCCACAAAAGATCGGAGGATGCTGGCACAGAACAGGGGCAGGATTCCCCAGGCCACAAAGCCCAGATACCGGAAGGCCACGGTACGGACTTCCGGAGCCAGGCTCATGGTGTCCAGGATCCGGGGCAGCAGCTGGGAGCCGGCCCCGATTACCGTCACCGCCAGGGCGCAGGCCAGGGCCAGGCCGCTGACCACGGCGCCGGAGATTTTGTGGAATTCCCGGGCGCCCCGGTAATTGGCCACAATGGGAGTCAGGGCCTGGAGGATGCCATTGAGACCGGTGAACACCGGCATCCAAACATTGGTACCGATAGCCACCCCGGCCAGCTGGACAGTGCCTGCATGGCCGCTCATCACCGTGTCGAACAGGCTCATGCCGGTGATGCACAGCTGGGTGATCAGGATGGGGATCATCACCCCCAGGATCTTTTTCAGACAGGAACGGAAGGTCCCGTTCCCCGCCATGGTCATTGCAGTCAACAAATCAACTCCTTTAAATCAAAAGGCTGCTGCCCGGGCAGCAGCCTCTTTTTTCACTTCATAAACTCAATATGCCTTTTCACATAGCCGTACATGATGTAGTTGGCCAGGGCGTTTTTTTCTTCTGTATCCGGGGTTTCTTCGTCCAGGGTAGCCACGAAATTCCGGTCGGCAGAATAATAGTAAGCCTTGCCTCCGAAATATCCCAGGGCATAGGGATGGGGCACTGGCTGGAGCAGATCCCGGCCCAAAAATTCTGCCGGCACTGGCTGGCCCAGCAGGGTCAGCAGAGTGGGTGCCATGTCTTCCTGGCTGGCGTACATGGTTTCATCCAGGTCCGCCAGAGGAGCCAGATTTTTGGAAACGAAGATCACCGGAATGGGAGCCACGCTCTGTTTGTCCTGGGGATTGCTTACCAGGGTCTTGTATTCCCCGCCGGAATGGGGGTTATGGTCCGAAGTGATGATGAACAGGGTCCTGTCATCCATCAGTCCCTGCTTCGAGGCTTCCTCAAAGAAATGCTGGATGGTCTTGTCCACCCAGTACATGCCGCAGACTGTGGCGGTCCCGTGGTCCCGGACATCTTCCGGCATCTCTGCATAGGTGTACCCGTAATAGGGATAGGGCTGATGCATGTCCAGGGTCTTGCACACCAGGAACAGTTTCTGGTCCCGGTGTTCCGCCAGGGTCTTCAGGGCCACATCGTACATTACGTCGTTGTGGAAGCCCCAGCCGCTGGCCCCCTTGTAGCCCATGTTCCCCAGGTCCTCCTTGGCCAGGTAGTGTTCCATGCCGAACTGGGCGGGATATTCCCGGTATTCGTTGGCATAGTACCGGCTGGAGGCATTGATGAAGTACCCTTCGTAGCCGGCCTGCTGGAGACTCCGGAACAGGGAGGGCTGCTTTTCGCCGGGCAGGTCCTTGTCATAGATCAGCTGGGACCGGAAGGTGGCGTTGAGCCCCTGGGTAGTGGGCACCGCAGAAGAATAGTAATGATCGATCCGGGGATACTTCTCCACCAGGGAATCCAGATAGGGCGTGGCATCCGCCGGGATGTTGGGATTGTAGTGATGGAGGTAGTCCCGATGGACGCTTTCCAGGATCAGCATCACCACCCGGTCGTAGGCCGGCTGCTTCCGGGGCACGATTTCCTGTTTGGGCAGGATCCCCAGTTCCGTCAGGGCTGCCTGGTCCTTGTCCGTCAGGGTCCGTTCCTGGTATTTCCAGGGATCATGGACCACCTTGTCGGTCTTGAAGAAGGCTTTCTGGAAGAAGTTCACGTTGATGGGATAAGCCACCATGGCCCGGGTGGGTTTCCGGCTCTTTTCCATATCCACTTCGATGTCCAGGCCGCTGACGCTGTCCGTGGCATGGTAGACCCCTTCTGCCAGCAGCAGGTAGGAGCCGTTGAGGCCCATGGCAAACAGCACCACGCACAAAAGGGACCAGGGCAGGTTGGGCTTGTGCCGCCGGGGATGGACCACCCGGAACAGGGGGACGAACACCAGCATCACGGCAGCGATCAGCCCCAGCTGCCAGTTTTCCGTGGTGCTCAGGATCCCTTTGGCGGCGTAGATGTTCAGGTTGTCAAACAGCACGCTTTCCACGTGCATGGAGGTGTTCCAGAAATAGATCCCGTCTCCCAGGATCAGAAGGCAGGTCACATAGTAGACCAGGAAATAGACCGCCTTCATGGCCCGGTTGGGCCAGTGATGGTAGCACATGGCAGCCAGCAGCACCAACACGATGTTGTTGAACAGCCCGGCCAGCACCGAAAGCACCGTCATGAACCCGGGGTCCAGTTCCAGATAGCTGACCATGAACACCGCATCGATCAGATACAGGGTGCCCACCACCACCACCGGGAAATACCGTTTCACCCGGTCCCGGATCCGCCGGCGCTGGGCGTACAGGAACAGGACCACCCAGGACAGCAGCAGGTCCCGGCAGAAATAGTTCAGGGTGTGGTACCAGAATTCCGCCCAGGGAAAGGGTACGATTTCTTTCAAAAAGTTCCAGCGGTACCCGGCTTCCGCCAGAAAACTCAGGAGCACAAAGACTCCGTACAGGATTTTCTTTTTCACAACGCAGCCTCTCAGGATATGAATTGCAGGGATTTGGGCAGCAGGACAATGGAAAGAGGGGAATTGACCACCGCATCCCCGTCCAGTTCCGCCGCGAATTTACTTACATTGCACCGGACATCCACCTGGGTGGCGGGATAGATTTCCACGCTTTTGTCCAGGGTCAGCATGTCTGCGGCAATCAGTGCCGTATACCGGAGGAAGTCCACACAGCGGCCCTTGGTGAACAGGCACACATGCATGGTGGGATTGGACAGGGAGCCTCCGTTGACCAGAGAGAACCGGCCGGCATAGTACCGGCTTTTGGTGACGATCACCGAACTGGCCTGGTGCCACACCCCGTCCCCGTTGATCATCACCTGGAACCGGTATTTCCAGTTGTGGAGCAGCATTTCATTCCCCAGCACCCGGCCGCTCTGACGCACATAGGCCAGGGTGGACAGGTACTTTTTCTGTTTGGGGGTCACCTGCTGGACCACCATGGAATCCACCCCGATCCCGGCCACGGTGAGGAAGATCCGGTCGTTGGCCTTGCCCAGGCACACCGGGGTGGTGACTCCTTTGGAAACCCGGTACATCCAGTTGTGCACATCGGTTTTCTGCATCAGTTCCTTGGCCACCAGGTTCACGGTTCCTGCCGGATAGATGCTTACATAGGGCCAGTAGTCCTGGTCCACGCATTCTTCCACCAGGGCCCGGAGGGTGCCGTCTCCCCCGGCCACGATCACCCACTGGATCTGTTCTGCACAGATCTTTTTTCCCACAGCCTGGGTTTCCGCAAAGGTGCCCACGGTCACATACTGGAACTTTTCCGCACCGTACAGCCGCATCAGCTGCCGGGCAATGCTTTCCACATTGCTGTGGATTCCGCTGAAAAGGGTCTGCTTTCCGGAGTTGCGGTTGTGGACCAGAAGGACTTTCTGGAATCCTTCAATATCGACTTTATGACGAAGCATATGCATCTCCACCTATTCTTTTTCTACTGTTACTCGGAATATATCCATTTCTTCCTTGAGAAATAGTTCCAGATGGTCACCAGAGCCGAGGCCGCCACTTTGGAGCCCATTACCGGCAGACCCAGGCTGCCTACAAACAGCCGCATAAGCAGCACGTTGTACAACAGCCCCAGGGTGGACACCAGGAGTACCAGGGAAAATTCCTTTCCTTTGCTGTAACGGACTCCGCTGGTGAACACCCAGATGTTGGTGGCGATGTAGTGGCACACCGTGGAACAAAAGTAAGCCGCCGCTGTGGCTACAAGATAGTTCCAGCCCCAGTGACTGTTGAACAAATAGACCAGGGCCCACTCAAACAAAGCAGCCGTGCCCCCGATGCAGAGATAACAGAGGACACGGATCTTTTCACTTTTGGATTTCTGGAGCATGTCAGTGCCCCATCAGCTGATACAGCAGCATGACCACCACTCCCGGGATTCCGAAGAAGCCGGCCACCAGAGCTGAAATGAAGTGGATGGGAATGGTCACCCCGAAAAGGCCTCCCAGGATGTTGAACAGCCACAGCAGCACCACCCCGCAGATCCCGTTCCACAGGAGCTTCAGGGAGAGAGAGAACATATTGATGATCAGGAACAGGACAACCAGGGCTGCCCCGCCCACCAGCCATATTTCCATATTGTTTAACCGCCTTTTCTGCATAATCCGTTTTTTTCAGGCAGTCTCCTGCCTGCCGGAAAGGATCAGATTTCCCGCCGGTTTTCCAGAGCTTTGTACAAAGTCAGTTCATCGGCATATTCCAGATCCCCGCCCACCGGAAGCCCATGGGCGATCCGGCTCACCTTCACCCCGGTGGGGCGGATCAGCCCGGCCAGATAGTTGGCTGTGGCTTCCCCTTCCACATCGGAATTGGTGGCGATGATCACTTCCTTCACCGTCCCCTTCTGGAGCCGGAGCAGCAGTTCCCGGATCTTCAGCTGATCCGGGCCCACCCCGTCCAGAGGAGACAGGACCCCGTGGAGCACATGGTACAGGCCCTGGTAGCCCCGGGTCCGTTCCATGGCCGCCACATCCTGGGGCTGTTCCACCACGCACACCAGGCTCCGGTCCCGTTTTTCATCCTGACAGATTTCACACAGATCCCCTTCGCACAGGTCAAAGCACTGACGGCAGAGATGGACATTGTCCTTTACGTCCAGGAGAGCCCGGGCCAGTTCCTCCACATCTTCCCGCTTCATGTCCAGCACATGGTAGGCCAGACGCAGGGCCGATTTGGAGCCGATTCCCGGCAGGCGCCGCAGCTGTTCGTGGAGCCGTGCCAGGGGTTTTACCATCCGCATGCCTGAGACCGTTCCTTAAAACATCCCCGGCAGCTTCAGTCCGCCAGTCACTTTGCCCAGTTCCTTTTCCGTCATTTCGTCCACTTTCTTCATGGCATCATTGACAGCGGTGACGATCAGGTCCTGGAGCATTTCCACATCCTCCGGATCCACTGCATCCGGGGACAGGGTCAGGCTCACCAGGTTCTTGTTCCCGTTGACCACAGCTTTGACGGCTTCGCCGCCGGCGGTGCCTTCCACTTCCCGTTCCTTCAGTTCTTCCTGGAGCTTGGTCATTTCGCTCTGCATCTTCTGTACTTTCTTCAGCATGCCCTGCATGCCGTTCATTGCCATTCCACCTTTGAACATTTGGTTTCCTCCTTATGTCCCAACAGGGACCTTGTTTTATTCTTTATAGACTTCTCCGCCGAAAACCTGCATGGCTTTCTTCACACCCTCAGGGAGTTCCCCTGGTTTGACCGGGTAAGGGGCGGGACTTGCTGATTGGCTGGCCGGGGAAGGGGCCGGAACAGGTTCCGGTATTTCCTCTTCCTCCGGCGGTTCAGGGGGCAGCGGGATTTCCTCCTCCGGAGGCGCCGGAGGTTCCGGCATGGGATCCGTCACGGGAGGAGGCGGCGGTGCCGCCTGGACCGGTGCCGGTGCAGCCGCCGGTTTCTCCTGGGGCCGGTGGAGGGAAATCTCCCCCTCCTGCTGGACCACCTGGAGCCCGATAGGCTGCCCCACCGCTTCCTTCAGGATATCCTGGATCAGATTCCGGAAGGAAGGTTCTTCCATTTTTTCCTTTCCATAGGCGGAGCTGACGGCCAGGAGCAGTTCCTGGTCCTGGTAATCCGCTGCCTGGGCCATTTCCGCATAGACCAGGAAAGTCCGCTTCCGGCGCCGTTTCAGACCCTGGAGCACCAGCTGCCACAGCTGCTGGGCCTTGGCCCGTCCGCTGCCGTCAAACTGCACTTCCCCGGCAGCAGGTTCCGGCCGGGCCGGCTGTACAGGCTGTACAGCCGGGGCCGGTGGTGCCGGGGGCGCAGCCGGTTCCGCCGCGGGAGCGGCGGGAACGGTCTCCTGGGGCCGCCGGGCTTCTTCCTGCCGGGCGGCTGCCGCCATCCGGGCAAAGGCATCCTTCACCCCGGAATTCGGCCTGACAGCCGTGGGGACAGGAGATGCCGGCCGGGATACGGAGGCCTGTACGGCTGCCGGCCGGATCACCGGGGCTGCAGTCGGTGCCGCCGTGATGCCTCCCTGCCGGAGGGCGGCCACCTGCTGTTCCAGACTGTCGATCCGGGCCAGGAGAGCGGCCTCCGTATGGCCCCGGGTTTCACACAGATCAAAGAGGCACAGTTCCCCTACGATCTTTTTCCGCAGGGAGAATTTGCTTTCCCGGATGGCCTCGTGGATCCGCTCCACACTGGCCACAATCTGGCTGGAAGTAAAAAGGGCCGCCGTCTCCCCCAGGGCTTCCGGGGTATCCGTCAGGTAAATTTCCTGATACTCCCGGTCTGCCTGGTACAGCAGCAGGGCCCGGAAATATTCCAGCAGTTCCGCCAGGATCTGCTCCATTTCCTTGCCCTGTTCCAACAGCTGGCCCAGGGCATCCAGGGCCCCGGACAGATCCTTCTGGCCGATCCGGGTCACCAGTTCCCGGAGTTTTTCCCGGCCCACCAGGCCCAGCACCTGCCGGACCGTTTCCGCCGTAACAGGACTGGCCATGACACTGCACTGGTCCAGGAGACTCAGGGCATCCCGAAGTCCCCCGTCCGCCTGGATGGCCATGAGCCGCAGGGCTTCCGGTTCCGCCTGGATTTTGCTGCCGTTGGCCACTTTGGCCAGATGGGCTGCAATCTCGTCCACAGTGGCCCGGCGGAAGTCGAACCGCTGGCATCGGGACAGGATGGTATTGATGATCTTCTGGGGCTCGGTGGTGGCCAGTATGAACACCACATGCTCCGGCGGTTCCTCCAGTGTTTTCAGCAGGGCATTGAAGGCATCGGTGGTGATCATGTGGACTTCGTCGATGATGTACACCTTGTACCGGCAGGAAGAGGGCGCAAAATACACCTGCTCCCGGAGTTTCCGGATTTCGTCGATGCCCCGGTTGGAAGCCGCGTCGATTTCCACCACATCCGGGCAGGTGCCTTCGGTGATTTCCCGGCAGCTTTCACAGTCGTTGCAGGGATGGGCTGTGGGGCCTTCCCTGCAGTTCAGGGCCTTGGCCAGGATCCGGGCGGTACTGGTCTTCCCGGTACCCCGGGGACCGGCAAACAGATAGGCATGGGAAATCCGCCCGGTTTCCAGGGCGTTGGTGAGAGCCTTCTTGATGGGACCCTGGCCCACCAGATCGTCAAAATCCTGGGGACGCCAGGTCCGGTACAATGCTACGTATGCCATCTTTCCCATCCTTTCTGCAGTGCTTCTTTGCTATTATACCTTTTTTCCATGGACGCTTTCAACAGGATTCTTTTCTTTTTTCAAAAATCCCTTGACAAAGAATGTAAAATTCGTTATACTAAATCTCGCAGTTGTCGTTCAGGCAGCTGAAAACTGAATAGCTGTCTGTCAGCAATTCAACCTGGAGAGTTGTCCGAGTGGTTGAAGGAGCACGCCTGGAAAGCGTGTATACGGGATAACCGTATCGAGGGTTCGAATCCCTCACTCTCCGCCATTTTTTATCCAATCAGCCGCGTCCAGCGGCTTTTATTTTTCCGGCGGACTGCAGGAGTGGGTCCTGCGCAATGGAGGCCTGTGAACCTTGTCAGGTCCGGAAGGAAGCAGCAATAAGCGGATACCCCCATGTGCCGCAGGGGTGCCTGCCCCTGCAGCCCGCCGGGAAAATAAAGAAAAAAGAGCTGCCGCCCCAAGGGGCGGCGGCTCTTTTTTTGTCATCGGTCGACGATCGCTTCCCTGCACACAAGAAGGCCCCAGATGCGCGAAAGCGGGGATTTTGGAGTCGGGCATAATACATAGTGGTATATGCCCGGCTCCAAAATCCCCGCTGACAAAGCAGATGGGGTCTTATTGTGCGCAGGGGTTATGCGTCAGCCCCTAAAACACCTCCAGTACCTTTCCCGGATTCAAAATATCCAGCGGATCCAGGGCCCGCTTGATGGTTTCCATCATATAAAGTTCTCCCGGGTCCGCCAGTTGGGCCAGCTGCTTCACCTTTTTGGCCCCGATGCCGTGTTCCCCGCTGAGCTTGCCGCCCAGGGCATAGATGTACTGATAGGCCTTTTCGTGGAAGGCATCCAGGGCCTCTTCCCATTCCCGGTCGGACAGATCTCCCTTCAGCATGGCGAAATGAAGGTTCCCGTCCCCGGCATGGGCCAAGGTGAACACCCGGAAGGGATATTTTTTGGCTTCCGCGGACAGTTCGTCCAGGGCCTGGGCGATTTTGTCCAGGGGCACCACAAAGTCGTCACTGGTCATGACCTTGCTCAGCACCCGGGCGGATTCCAGACAGTTCTTCCGGAGGGTCCACACCCGTTCATCGGCCATGGACACATCGGCCGCTCCGTGGCTCCGGCACAATTCGTCCAGTTTCAGCAGTTTTTTATCCAGTTCGTCCTCGTCGAAACTTTCCAGAGTCAGGATCACATAGGACCCATCCTCATAATGGCCCAGGTCCAGTTGGGAATAGTCGCTGGCGGACCGGACGAAGGCATTGTCCATGAATTCCACACTGGTGGGATTCAGCCCTTCCCGGAGCAGTACGGGCACAATGCCTGTAGCCTTGGCCTGGTCGGTGAAAATGGCCAGCACATCGGCTTTATAGGGAGCCTGGGGCAGCAGCTTCAGGGTCACTTCCGTAATGATGCCCAGGGTACCTTCGCTGCCGATTACCAGCTGATCCAGGCAGTAGCCGGTGGTGTTCTTCTTGCTCCGGGTGCCCAGACGGGCGATCTGCCCGTTGGGCAGCACCACTTCGATGGCATGGACCTGGTTCCGGGTGGTGCCGTACCGGACGGCCTTGTCTCCCCCGGCATTGGTGGCCAGGTTCCCGCCGATCAGGCAGCTGTCGGCGCTGCAGGGATCCCCGGCATAGAACAGGCCCTTTTCCCTGGCGGCCTGCTGGACGGCTGCGGTACGGGCCCCGGCCTGGGCCACCAGATACATGCCTTCCGGATCCACTTTCAGGATCCTGTCCATCCGTTCCATTAAGAGCACCAGGCCGCCGCACACAGGAATGGCCCCGTCCGATACGCTGGTGCCCCCGCTCCGTGGCGTCACCGGGAACTGTTCCCGGTTGGCCAGTTTCAGGATGGCGGAAATCTCTTCTGTGGAGCCGGGCGCCGCCACTGCCTCCGGCAGATGGAACTTCCGGGGGTCGGTTTCCTCATCGGTCTTGTACTGTTCCAGGTGATCCGGATCCGTCCAGACATACTTCTCTCCTACAATGCTGCGCAGTGCGTCCAGGACTTTCCCGGTCATGGGTTGATAGATTTTCATGCTTCCTTCCTTCTTTCGCGGCCTCTGCAGTTTTTATACAGTAAAAAAGGGCTGCTGCACGAGCAGCAGCCCCATGGCTGGCGGATGGAGAGGGATTCGAACCCTCGGTACCTTGCGGTACACTTGATTTCGAGTCAAGCACCTTCGACCACTCGGACACCCATCCATGAGAGTTTTATTATACCATACTTACCGCCGTGCTTTCAAAAAATCCTGTAAAATTTTCCGGCACTCCTCTTCCAGCACCCCGGCGGTCACCTGGGTCCGGAAATTCAGGGAAGGATGGGCAGGCAGGTTGAACTGGGATCCGCAGGCCCCGGCGGCACTGTCCCAAGCCCCGTACACCAGCCGGCCCACCCGGGCATTCCAGATGGCTCCGGCGCACATGGGGCAGGGTTCCAGAGTCACATAGAGGGCGGTGTCGCTGAGCCGCCAGCGGCCCAGCTGCCGGCAGGCTTCCCGGAGCACCAGCACTTCCGCATGGGCAGTGGCGTCCCGGTCCTGCTCCCGGCGGTTGTGGTTCCGGGCCACCACCCGGCCCTCCCGGACCAGCACAGCCCCCACGGGGATTTCCCCTTCCCGGGCTGCCTGCCGGGCTTCCTCCAGAGCCATTTCCATGAAATGAACATCGGTCTGTCCGGCAAGCGAGTTCTTGGTAATCTGCGCCATCTTGTTTTTTCTCCTTTTCCAAAGATCCACTGGGGCGGCAGGCGGACCGTGCAGCAAACCCTCCTACTCCCTCTTGGTCAGCTTGTGCAGATCGTAAGGAGTATCCTGGTACACCACGTTCAGCCAGTTCAGGTAGAACAGATGGGCATAGCTGCACCATTTGAACAGAGGTTCCTGGGTGGTGTCGTCCGTGGGATAGTAGTGTTTGGGCAGGGAAGGATTCAGTCCCTTTTCCCGGTCCCGGACGTATTCATCCCGGAGGGTCATCCGGTCATATTCAAAATGGCCCATGACGAAGATCCGGCGCATGTCTTCCGTGGCACAGATGTTGATACCGTTTTCCACGCTGCGGCTGAGCACCTGGAGGTCCGGATTGCTGTACACCTTGGCGTCATCCACGGTGGTGTACCGGGACTGGGGAATGAAATACCGGTCGTCAAAGCCCCGGAGCAGCGGATGGTTCCGGACCGTGAGCCCATAGGGATAGATGCCGCAGAGCTTCTGGGGAAACATGATCTTCGGCACATCATAATAATAGTACAGGCCGGCCTGGGCACCCCAACAGTAATGGAGCACGGAATACACATGGGTCCGGGCCCATTCCAGGTATTCCTCGATTTCTCCCCAGTATTCCACATCCTCGAATTCAAGTTTTTCCACAGGAGCCCCGGTGACGATGAGCCCATCGTAATACCGGTCCTGTACATCTCTGAATTCCAGGTAGGCGGATTCCAGGTAGGAATTGTCCGTATGGGTCCCCACCCGGCTTACCGGCCGGCAGAAATCGATTTCCAGCTGGAGGGGGGAATTCCCCAAAAGCCGGAGCAGCTGCACTTCCGTGGGCTTCTTCAAAGGCATCAGGTTCAGGATCAGAATCTTCAAAGGACGGATGTCCTGAGTCAGGGCCCGTTCGTTGTCGATGGTGATGATATTTTCTTCACGCAGCTTTTCCTTGGCGGAAAGATGGCTGTCGATTTTGATTGGCATGGAAATCACTCCTTCTTCATGAATAAAAAAAGCTTCCGCCCCTGCAGGGACGAAAGCATCGTGGTACCACCCGGCTTCGCCTGGTTGCCCAGGCCTCTCGAGCACACGCAAGGCGGATGCTCCAGTGCTGTAACGGGCACCCCCGGATGACCTACTGCCGTTCAATCATCTGCTCCAAGGCCATGTTCCCCTTCTCCGCCGCTCTTCCTTTCACCCAAATGGAAGCTCTCTGTGCCGGCCTGCAAAGGGTACTCTTCTTTTCATTGCAGGTTTGTCTATCAAATTGCTTTCAATTTAGCACAGAAAACCCGGTTCGTCAAGAGGTTTCCCCCTTGCAATCTTCTCCTTTTGGCCGTATACTGGAGACAGATTTAATGTTGTTAAAACAACGGAGGAAAACTATGGATACGGAATTTCTGGCCAAAACGGCTTTGTTCAAAAATGTTCCCCCGGAAGAGATCCAGGTCCGGATACACTGTCTGGGAGGTGTAGTCCGCTCCTACGACAAGGGAACCTACATCCATTACGCCGGGGATGTGGTCCACACGGTAAGCATGGTACTGAAAGGAAGGGTCATCATCGAAAACGACGACCTGTGGGGCAACCGGAACCTGCTGGGGCAGATGGGCCCCGGGGAGTTGTTTGCAGAAGCCTATGCCTGCGCGGAAAACGAACCCCTGCTGATCAATGTGCTGGCGGTGGAGCCCACCACCGTGCTGATGATGGACCTGTCCAAGGTGTTCCACACCTGTTCCCGGAGCTGTCCCCAGCACCAGCAGATCAGCGACAACCTGCTCCACATCCTGGCCCGGAAGAACCTGTCCCTGGCCCGGCGGATCCTCCACACCTCCTCCAAATCCATCCGGGGGAGGGTGCTGTCCTACCTGTCCTTTTTGGCAGCCCAGCAGAAGCGGAAGATCATCACCGTCCCCTTCAACCGGCAGCAGATGGCGGATTATCTGAGTGTGGACCGGAGTGCCCTCAGCAACGAACTGAGCAAGATGCAGAAGGAAGGCCTCCTGGAATACCACAAGGAAAGCTTCAAGCTGCTGAAAGAAGAATGAGGGCTGTCAATAGTCAATTGTCAATGGCCGTTGGAAGCCGGCTTTCAGCCGGTTCTGAATGATATAAAGGAGTAAGGTTGCTATGGAGCAAATGGAACTTACAGGAAAGATTCTGCCGGGGATCCCGGTGGAGGAGCATCCTTTTCCACCTTTCCTGCCGGAGGGAGCCAAAGTGCTGATCCTGGGGACCTTTCCCCCGGCAGCGGAAAAGCGGGCCATGGATTTCTACTATCCCAATTTCCAGAACGACATCTGGCGGATCATGGGAATGATATATTTCAAAGACCCGGACCATTTCCGGAAAGGGACGGAAAAAGCCTTTGACCCGGAAGCCATCAAGGCCTTCCTGACCCGGACGGGCATCGCCCTGGGGCCCACGGTGCTCCGGGCCCAGCGGCAGAAAGGCAATGCCTCGGACAAATTCCTCCATGTGGTGGAAGAAGCCTCCCTGGCTGCCATGATCCGGCAGATCCCGGACTGCCGCCATCTGATCACCACCGGAGAAAAGGCTACGGAAATCCTCCTTGGCCAGTGCACCGATCCTCCCAAACTGCCCCGGACCGGCACCACCCTGCCCATTACCCTGGACGGACGGGAACTGCTTCTTTCCCGGCTCCCCTCCACTTCCCGGGCCTATCCCATGAAGCTGGAAAAGAAAGCGGAGATGTATGGGGCGGTGCTGCTTGAAGCAGCACCGCCCGTCAGCTGTCAACGGACAACGGTCAGCGGCCAAAGGAAAAAAGCAGATTGAGCCTGCCGCTCAATCTGCTTTTTTGATGTCAACAACGACGATTTCCGGTTTTGGGCCCGTCCTCACCGGGACGCCCCAGAGACCGTAGCCACTGGAGACTGTGGCCAGCATCCCCTCCACCATTTCTGATCCGTAATCCAGTAAGTACATTTTCCGGGTGATCAGCCGGTTGGGAGCCATCTGGCCTGCATGGGTATGGCCGGCAAAATACAGATTGTATCCTTTACCCGCCGCTTCCGGGATCCTTCGGGGTTCATGTTCCATGAACACGTTGAACTTCCCGGGTTCCGGATGATAGTCCGCCCGCCGGTTTCCAAACAGGTAATCGTCCATCCCCGTCAGGTTCAGCCAGGGATTCACCATCCGGTTTTCATCCACGGCAAACCGGACGCCTTTCTCTTCCAGGAATTCCCGTTCCACAGCTCCGGAACCCAGCCGTTTGTCATGGTTGCCAAACACCGCATAGACCCCGTCGGTACTCCGCAGCTTCCGGAACGTGCCCAGGCTCCCTTCCTGGAGCACAAAGAGCAGGTCCCCGTCCACCATATCCCCGCCCAAAAGAATCAGATCCGGGTTCTGTTCATTGATCCTCCGGACCAGAGTTTCCCCATAGGAGGTGCCGAAAAGGCCGCCGAAATGGAGATCGGACACAAACACGATCCGATAGGGGCCAGGGATGTTTTTATCCGTGGCATATTCCAGCTTCCGGACCACCGGGTGGAGGGCCTGCCAGCAGCCCACAGCCACCAGGAGCACCGTCCCCGCAAAAAGCACCTGGGCTGCCCGGGGCGCCAGAAACGGCCAGTGCCCCAGTTTCCCCACAAGGAAAGCCACCAGGAACAAAGCCATCCCCAGCACGGAATAGTACAGGAAGCCCATCCACAGGCCCCCGGCCCAGGCCAGGAACCGCAAAAGAGGCCGGGGCACCGCATTCAGATACACATTGCTGAACACAAAACACAAAGGCAGTACCCAAAAAGGCACCAGGGTCCACCAGGACCGCAAAAAAGAGAGCCCCGCCCGGTACATGGCCCAGATGGCCGTGGAGCCACCCAGTCCCACCAGCAGCAGGGTCACAAAGAAGGATTTCACGAGAACATCATCCCTTTACAACAGCGTTTTTCCTGCCCAGAAGGCCACACTGGCCGCCAGAAGGCCCAGGGTGTTCTGGAGCAGCAGGTACAGGAACCCGGTTACATGTTCCCCATGGAGGAAGAAATGGAGCCCTTCCTTGATAAAGGAAGAAAAGGCCGTAAAACCGCCGATGAACCCCCAGTACAGCAGCATGGCCCATCGGGGATGGGGAAGTTTCGTATACAGGAAGGCGGCAAAAAAGCCTACCAGGATGCACCCGAAAGTATTCACGAAGACCATTTCCCAGGGAAAATGATTGCTCCAAACTCCCTTCAGGGCCCCAGCCACCAGGTATCTAGCCACCGATCCCAGGGCGCCGCCCAAAGCCACATAGACAAGCAGCAATGCATCTTCTTTCCACATCATAAACTTCTCCCCCTCAATAAAAACAACAGTAAGATCACGCCTCCCTGCTGCACCCTTTTTCCCCAATTTGAAAAAACGGGCGCTGAATCCAAGCCCAGCGTCCTTCTATAATAATATGATAGTAAAAACCGTTTATTTTGTCAATTCATTTGGAAATGGTTCAAAATAATTTCCAAACTTCCTTTTTCCATTCTTTCCTTCCCTTTACCGACTTTTCAGCCGGAAACATTGCACCGGAACGGGGACAACGGTATAATGACAGTATTATGAAAGAAAACAAATTACCCTTCAAAATCAAAGAGAACATCGAACTGACCATTACCGGTCTGGGCAGCTCCGGAGAAGGGGTGGGCAAAGTCAGCGGCTTTACCTTCTTCGTCCCTGGAGCCCTGCCGGGAGAGCGGATCCAGGCCCAGGTGACCCTGCTGAAGAAAAGCTACGGCCAGGCCCGGCTGCTGAAGCTGCTGGTGCCCTCCCCGGACCGGGTGAAGCCCCCCTGTCCTGTCTACGCCCAGTGCGGCGGCTGCCAGCTCCAGCACCTGTCCTATCCGGCCCAGCTGGCCCTGAAACGCCAGACGGTGGTGGACGCCATGGAACGGATCGGCCATTTTTCCAAACTCTGCGTCCAGGAAACCCTGGGAGCGGAGGACCCCTGGCATTACCGGAATAAAATGCAGGTACCGGCTGCCCAGGGACGGAACCACACCCTGGCCATTGGCTGCTACGCCCAGGGCACCCACCGGGTCATTGATGTGAAAGACTGTCTGATCCAGCAGCAGACCAACAACAAAATCGTCCAGGTGGTCCGGGCCTGGATGGAAAAATTCCGGATCCCGGCTCTGGAAGAAGATGCCCGGCGGGGCATTGTCCGGCACATTATGGGCCGGGTGGGAGTCCGTACCGGGGAAGTAATGGCCGTGCTGGTGACCAACGAACCTCAGGTCCCCCATCTGAAGGATCTGACGGCCATGCTCCGGCAGGAAATCCCCGGCTTCACCACTCTGGTCCAGAACCTGAACACCCGTCATACCAATGTGATCATGGGCCCCAAAAACAAAGTGATCTGGGGGCCGGGCGTAATCCATGACCGGCTGGGAAAATTCACCTTTGCCATTTCTCCCCATTCCTTCTTCCAGGTGAACACCCTCCAGGCGGAAAAGCTCTATGAAACAGCCCTCCAGTACGCGTCCCTTACAGGAAAGGAGAAGGTCATCGACGCCTACTGCGGCACCGGCACCATTACCTTGTTCCTGGCCCAGAAAGCTCAGCGGGCCCTGGGAATCGAAATCGTGGCTCCGGCCATCCGGGATGCCAGGCAGAATGCCCGGGACAACCAGGTGACTAATGCAGAGTTCCTGTGCGGAGATGCGGCCAAAGAAATGCCCGAACTGGTCCGCCAGGGCAGCCGCCCCGATGTGGTGGTGCTGGATCCTCCCCGGGCCGGCTGTGAACAACGGGTGCTGGACGCCATTGCCAAAGTCCGTCCCCAGCGGGTGGTGTATGTTTCCTGCAACCCGGCCTCCCTGGCCCGGGATGCGGCCATTTTGCGGGACAAAGGCTTCGTGGTCCGGAAAGTCCAGCCCGTGGACATGTTCCCCCATACCAGCCATGTGGAGACCGTGTGTCTGCTGACCCTGCGGTAGGAGGGGCTGCTGCTTATATCACACTATTACACTATGAATTAGGATGTGTTATTCTTTTTCTATTCCATCCATCCGGATTTACAAGCACACAAAGGAGGAATCCGTCCATGACTCAGATTTCTGAAACTGCCAAAGAGAAGATCCGAAGCCAGTTCCCGGTCTTCCAGGAAGCCGCACGGGCTTTCTATGCCAAAGAGCTGGCTCCCGGAAAATATAAAGGGACTTCCGGCAAATTCGGTTCCTATGGAGAACGGGGCGCGAACAGCAGCATGCTCCGGCTGCGCTTCTCCGGCGGGGCCATCGATCAGGCCCATATGGCCTTCCTGGCCCAGGCCATCGACAAATACCATGTGACCCTGGCCCATTTCACCACCGGGGAAGCCCTCCAGCTCCACCATCTCCAGGAACAGGAAGTACTGGGGCTGTACCAGGACTGCTTCGACCATGGAATCTACTGCGCAGGCGCCGGCGGAGACAATCCCCGGAACATCACGGCCAGCCCTCTCCACGGGGTGGAAAAGGGAGAACCCTTTGACATGACCCCGGCCATCCGGGCAGCCGCCAATTTCGTCATCAGCCTGATCCCGGAACTGAAACTGCCCCGGAAATACAAGATCAGCTTTTCCAACGGCATCGACAATGAAGGCCATGCCACTTTCAAGGACCTGGGCTTTGTAGCCCGTCCTGACGGCACCTTCGATGCCTACGCCGGCGGGGGCTTCGGGGTCAACGGCAGCCGGTTCGGGGTGCTCATTGACACCCAGGTGGATCCCCATGACCTGTCCTGGTATATCCTGGGCTATGCCCGGGACGTGTACATGAAATACGGGGACTATGAACACCGGGGGACCGCCCGTTCCCGGTTCATCCTGACCAAAATGGGAGAAGAACCCTTCCGGAAAGCGGTCCGGGATGCCGTGGCCCGGTGCCGGGAAGAAGGGATCCCCCGTCTGGAACTGGAACCCATCCCTCCCCTGACCAAATCCGGAAAAGATGATTCCGTCCTGGCCGATCCCCGGATCCACAGCCAGAAACAGGAAGGGCTGTACTATGTGGAATACAAGCCCCTGGGCGGGGTGCCGGATATCCAGGTGTTCCGGCAGCTGCTGGGAGAAGCTTCTCAGATGGAAGGCGCCCAGCTGCGGCTCAACGCAGACGAAACCTGCTACATCATCAACCTGACGGCGGAAGAAGCCCGGCAGGTGGCCGCCCTGACAGAAAAGGACACCGCCCACACCCTCTTTGAACATTCCGTCAGCTGCATCGGCGCAGCTGTATGCCAGCAGGGCCTGTGTGATTCCCATGGGACCCTGGCCCGGATTGCCTCCTTCCTGAAGGAAAAGGGCGTGGATACCCGGTATCTGCCCAAATGCCACTTCTCCGGCTGCCCTTCCACCTGCACTGTCCAATCCCTGGCGGCGCTGGGCTTCCGTGGGGCCTTCACCCTGGTGAACGGGGAACGGGCCAGTGCCTTCCAGGTGTACGCGGGAGGCAGCTACGCCTACGGAAAGGAAAAGATCAGCGAGCCTCTGGGCCTGATTGCCACCGCCCGGCTGCCCCAGTTCTTCCTGGACCTGAACCAGATCCTCCTGGAAGCCGGCCAGCCCTTTACCCAGTGGTATCCGGACCATGAAGAGGCGTTCCTGGAACTGTTGAAGAAATACGCGTAAAAAAGGGGCTGTGAAAAAATGAAGAATCATTTTTTCACAGCTCCTTTTACAAGCTCTCCAAAAAGCTTCCCACTGCCTGGGCATATCCTTCCGGATTGTCTACTATTTCATTGGCGTGGCCGGATCCTTCGAAATAGACCAGCTTTTTATGGGGACTGGTGCACCGGTCCATCAGTTCTTCCGCAATGTGAGGGGGAATCAGCCGGTCCACATCTCCGTGGAGGAACAGTACCGGAGTGGTCATCCTCTGGACGCAGGAAGCCGGGTCCACATCCCGGAGGGTCTTCCGGGTATGGTAGTACATGGAAGCCTGGAAAAAGGGATCCAGTACTTCCATGCCGGTAAGGATCCGCTGGTCCTCTGTATAGTTCATGAGCTTTTCCCGGCCCAGTTCCAGTACATTGCCATAGGAACTGTCTGCCACGTAGAAAGCCATGTCCCGGCCCTGAGGGGTGCCGGCATAGATCAGGCTCATGGCGGCCCCCAGGGAAATGCCGTGGAACCCGATGGATACCTGAGGATCCTGCTGCCGGAGCAGAGCCACCCAGCTGTCCATGTCTTCCGGATCGTGGATTCCCCAGTCATTGGTATTGCCGCCGCTTTCCCCATGGCCCCGGATGTCCGGCATCAGCACATTGTATCCCCGGGCCAGGTAAATCCGGGCATAGGGAACGCACATGGTCCGGTTCTGGTACAGGCCGTGGAGCAGGATAACGGTTTTATGGCCTCCTGTAGGGCTTTCAATGTAGGTGCCCTGGAGCCGGGTACCGTCCTTGGAGGTGACGGCCACCCGTTCCCAGCCGTATTTCCGTTCCAGCCCATGGATCATGTCCAGGTCATTCCGATGGTTCTCGATGGCCAGCAGTTTGTCCCAGGGCTGGGTGAACAGCTGGGTGTACGCGGCATTCCCGGCATAGAATCCGGCTCCCAGCAGGAGCAGCAGGGTCAGGAACACCAGATATTTGATGAAATTCCAAAGGAAACGCATACCTTCTTCGCCTTTCTGTGATGCATAGAATACTGACTATACATCATAATCCCAAGATGCAGAATAAATAAGGCAGAAAAGAGGCAAAAGGATGAACAAAGGGGCTGTTGCGCATGCAACAGCCCCTTGTCTCACGGCTCCGGCAGCACCATGCACCAGTACAGGATGGTGAACATGCTGAGCAGGGTGGACAGTACCGTCAGCTTGGTGGCAAAGGGGGCGTCGCTGCCGTACCGGGCGGCGAAAATGGCGGTAGTGGCTCCGGCAGGCATGCCGGTCATGAGCACCGCGATCCCGGTGGCCACCGGATCCAGCCCCAGTGCGGCACTGACCCCCCAGGCCAGCCCGGGCAGCAGGATCAGCCGCAGGATGCTGTAGAGGATGCTGTCCCGGTTGAAGATGGTCAAAAGCGGCACATCCGCCAGGATGGTCCCCACGATGAACATGGTAATGGCCGCATTGCAGCCCCCGATGTACCGGATGGTCATGTCCAGAAAAACCGGAGGCCGCCACTGGGTCAGGATCAATACGATCCCGATGTACACAGCGATCAGACAGGGATGGGTCAGGACCTTTTTCAGCACTTCCTTCCGGCTTTCCTGCCGGGCCATGAAATATCCGGTGCCCACGGACCACATGACCAGCCGCAGGGGAATCAGGAACACAGAGGCATAGAACAGCCCCAGGTCCCCATAGACCCCTTCCGCCACCGGATAGCCCAGAAAGCCGCTGTTGGACACCAGGGTGCCGTACTGGAGCACCTTTTTCCGGGTATCCGGATACCGGTTGAACAGGAAATGGTTCAGGATCATGAAGAGCACCTGGAGCACAGCCCCTGCCCCCAGGATCCGGCCGCAGGTCAGGAAGATATTTCCTTCAAAGGGCATGAGACAGGATTTGATGATGTTGCAGGGAATGATCACATAGACGCACACATCGGTGAGACACCGTTTCCCCGGTTCATCCACAATATTCTTTTTCCGCAGGTACAGACCAATGAGAATCAGCAGGAAGAGAGACAGCTGGAGATTCCCCAGTCGATAAATATCCATGGCACCGCCTCCCTAGGACAGTTTTTTCATGACCCACCGGGCCGCCATATCATACAGTCCGGTAGGCAGCAGGGTACGGGCCAAAAGCAGCAGCCAGGCGTCCTTGCCGCACAGATACCGGGCCTGGGGCTGGGAGGCGTTGGCCGCCAGGAAAATGGTTTTGGCCACATCCTGGGGGGTGTTCAGCCACTTTTGGTCGTAGAGCCGATGGAGCCCCCGGGCCATTTTCTCTCCCCAGGCCCTGTAGGCTCCCTGCCGGGACACTTCTGCCAGATGGTCGGCGGCAATGTGGCCCCAGGCCGTCCGCACCAGCCCCGGTTCCACAATGCTCACCTGGATCCCCTGGCCGGCGGTTTCCATCCGCAGAGCGTCACTGAGGGCTTCCAGGGCATATTTACTGGCATGATACCAGCCCCCGAAAGGTCCTGTGACCCGTCCGGCAATGGACGAAACCATGATCACCCGTCCCTGGTGCTGCCGGCGGAAAAGAGGCAGCACCATCCGGGTGAGCCGGATGGCCCCGAACACGTTCACTTCCATCTGATGCCGGGCCTCCGCCAGGGGCACGTCCTCCACCGCTCCATAGGATCCGTAGCCGGCATTGTTGATCAGGATGTCCAGGGTCCCGTGCTGGTTCAGGATCTGCTGGAGGGCGTTCTGGCAGGAATAGTCTTTGGTCACGTCCAACACCAGGGGGATGACCCCGTATTTGGACAGTTCCTGGAGTTTGTCCAGGCGCCGGGCTGCCCCGTACACCACATGGCCGGTCCGGGCCATAAGGATGGCGGTTTCCCGGCCGATGCCGCTGCTGGCCCCGGTGACCAGCACCACCTGCTGTTCCATGGTTCCCCCTCCCTTTCTATTCCCCGGCCCGAACTTCCGGATAGGGCCGGACAGCCGGCTGGTTCTTCCCGTGTTCCCCGATGTTCTTCCCCATCCAGATCATATGGTACCAGCGGTTGAACTTGTAGCCGCAGTTTTTGAAGAGGCCCACCGGTTCAAACCCCAGATGGGCATGGAACTGGGCGCTGTTGAAGTCCAGATATTCGTCCGGCTGTTCCGGATAGCCGATACAGGCGTACACATCCAGGATCCCCATTTTTTTCAGGGCTTCCAGAAGGGCGCCGTAGAGTTTCTTTCCCAGTCCCTTTTTCCGAAGATGGCAGTCCACATAGATGCTCAGTTCCGCGGACCAGTCATAGGCCGGACGGCCCACAAAGGGTCCGGCATAGGCGTACCCCAGCACCCGGCCATCCTCCACCGCCACAAAATAGGGATAGCGTTCCTGGGTGTGGGCGATCCGCCGCCGGAATTCCTCCACACTGGGCACCTGGTATTCAAAGGTGATCACCGTGCTTTCCACATAGGGTGCATAAACAGAACGGATGGCCGCTGAGTCTTCCGCCGTGGCCTCCCGGATCATCAGTTCACTCATGGGTATTCCCCCTGTCTTTGGTAGGTTTGCTGTTTTTATTATAGGCCATTTCCGGGACCGGTAGCAAATTTTTTGAAAGGAAGGCCCTGGCACTGGCTTTTCTCCTGAAAATAGGGTATGATAAAAAGAAAATCTATTGGCTGAAAATTCAGTTCTTTAGGGAGGTCTTGTTCTTGATTACCCATATTGCCGCCATTTCTTTCAGTCCCACCGGTCAGACGGAAGCCCTGGTCCGGGAATTCGGGGAACAGCTGGCCCGCCGTTTCCAGGCAGAAGGGGTCACCCTGTCCCGCCACTCCTTTACCCTGCCCCAGGACCAGCAGTCCCTCCATGGTTTCGGTCCCAACACCCTGGTGGTCTTCGGGATGCCCACCTACGCCGGCCGGATTCCCAACAAGGCCCTGCCCTTTGTCCAGCAGCTGTTTTCCGGAGATCCGGAAAACAAGACCCCGGCTGTGGCCCTGGTGACCTTCGGCAACCGGAGTTACGACAGCTCTCTGACGGAACTTCGGGATGAACTGGAAAAGAAGGATTTCCGGGTGTTCGCTGCCGGTGCCTTTGCCGCTCCCCACGCCTTTGCCGCTATCGGCCGGGATCATCCCACGGTTCAGGACAAAGAAAAATTCCAGGAACTGCTGGACCGGGTGGAAGGAAAACTCCGGAGCGGAGAGCCTCTGGAAAGAGTGAGCATCAACGGAGACGCCCCGGTGGCCCCCTACTACATCCCTCTGGGAGAAGACGGACAGCCTGCCAAGTTCCTGAAAGCCAAGCCCCAAACGGACCTGGCCAAATGCGATCACTGCGGCAAATGCGCCCAGGTGTGTCCCATGGGGTCCATCAATCCGGAAAACACCGATGAAGTCCCCGGCATCTGCATCAAATGCCAGGCCTGCATCAAATACTGTCCCAAAGGGGCCAAATATTTCGACGATCCCCGCTTCCTCTCCCACAAAGCCATGCTGGAGAAGAATTACCAGAGGACGGCGGAATCGGAAGTATTTTAAAAGGGGTGCTGCTGACGCAGCACCCCTTTTGTCGCGACCCGCGACCGGAGCATATTGCCTCTGCAATATGCTCCTTATTTCATCCAATACACCCGATGTTCCTTCCGCAGGGGAGCAATGGGGATATCTCCCTTTACATAGCCCACTGCGCAGTGGCCGATGCCTTCCCATTCGCCGGTGATACCCAGGGTCTTCAGCAGGGCTTTGCCTTCCGGCCGTTCGAATTCTTCCTTGGCCCGATGGATCCAGCAGCTGCCCAGGCCCAGAGAATGGGCGGCCAGCATCAGATTCCCCATGACCAGGGACCCGTCATACACTTCCGTGGGCTTCGTCTTGTCCGCCAGTACGATGAGCACGGCCGGTGCCCCGTAAAAAGGATCGAAATCAGGAGCCCAGCCGCCGATTTCACAGTTCAGCCGGCTCAGCCGCTTCACCATGGCCGGGTTGGTAATGGCCAGGATGATGGTATCCTGGCTGCCTCTGCCGCTGGGGGCATAGAGCCCTGCCTTGATGATTTCCTGAAGATCGGTTTCCGGCACCGGGTCCGGTTTGAAACTGCGGATGCTCCTGCGGAGCTGCATGGCTTCCAGTACTTCGTTGTTCATGGTATCCTCTCCTTTTCCAGTTATCTGCTGTCATGATACCATATCCCCCGGCCTTCGCACCGGTTCTTCCCGAAAAGTTCAAAACTTTTTCCTTTGACTTTCCTCCTTGAATGTGACATGCTAAGAAGATAGAATAAGGAACAAACAGACGTTGATCTGAAAAGGAGGCTTTTTTTATGGCATTGTTATCGAAAATCCGTGCGGCAGGCCTGTCCCTGCTGCTGGTGCTTTCCGCCGGCTCCCTGGCCCAGGCTGCTTCTCCCGTAGACAAGGCTGTGGTGAAAGACATGGTCCGTGTCCAGAGCGTCATGGCCAAGGAAAAATACATCCAGTACGAAATGAAGGGCACCCTGTTCAGCCCCATCGGAGTGGGGAACCTTTCCCTTACCGGGAACGGAGTGGAAGAAACCGACAAAAAGAATACCCGGATGGAAAAGCTCAGCGGAGATCTCCACGGCACCGGGGAGCTGACCCTGCTCACCGGCCAGCAGACCGCCAGCCAGCCCATTGACGCCTATTTCTTTGCGGAAAAAGGCCAGCTGACCCAGTACATCAACAGCGGCAAAGGCTGGGCCAAAAGTGTCCGTCCCTACACCCTGCCTCTCCTGCCCAATCCGGACAGCAAAAAAGCCGAAAAGGAACTGCTGGAGTACCTGTCTTCCGCCAAGGTAACCAAGGAAACCAGCCGGGAAAAGACCCTGGAATTCACCCTGGACGGCCAGAAGCTGGCCCATAAGCTGGCCCAGGATCCGGAATTCAAAAAGCAGAAGGATGCAGAACAGATCCAGTCCCTGGTGGCCCAGGTAAAGGACGTGCCCTACACAGTGGTGCTGGATAAAAAGACCTGGCGGGTGAAACGGCTGGGCATGGACATGACCCCGGTGCTCCAGACCACCGGCGGTTACATCCTGGATGCCGCCGCCAAGGCCAAAAAGATCACCCCGGAGCAGCAGCAGATGTTCACCAGCCTGCTGGGAAGCTCCACCCTGGTCTTCGCCTTCCAGTTCGACTACCAGCAGGGTAAAGACGTGACCCTGCCGGAAGCCGTGGAAAAAGCAGCCAAAACAGCAGAATGAAAGAATAGGGTGCTGCACGCAAGGTACAGCACCCTATTCTTTTTTTATCTTTTCAGCGTTCCTTCCGACTGGGCCACGATGACCGCCGTAGCCGCATCTTCCACAATGTTGGGTACGCAGCGGGCCATGTTCAGGATCCGGTCGATCCCTGCCAAAAGGCCAATGGCTTCCATGGGCAGATTCACTGAACTGAGCACAATGGTCAGCATGACCAGCCCGGACCCGGGAATTCCCGCCGTCCCGATGGAGGCCAGGGTGGCAGTCAGCATGATCATCACCTGCTGGGTAAAGGTCAGTTCCACCCCGAAGATCTGGGCCGTGAACACCACAGCAACCGCTTCATAGATGGCCGTCCCGTTCATGTTCATGACGGCGCCGAAGGGAATCACGAAATTGGCAGTTTCCTCATCCACCCCCACTTTCTTTACACAGGCCAGATTCAGGGGGATGGTGGCCACACTGGAACAGGTGGCAAACACAAAGGTCATGGCTTCCTTCATGTTCTTCAGGAATTTCAGGGGACTGACCCGGCCGAATACACCCACCATCAGAGCAGCCTGGACCACCAGCAGGTACACCACAGCACACAGATACATGGCCCCGATGGTCTTGATGTAGGGGATCAGGATGGCTGTCCCGTTTTTCCCCACTACGGAAGCCATCAGTCCCAGCACCCCGTAAGGAGTGAATTCCAGAGCCATGTTGGTGATTTCCTTCATCACTTCCTGGCCTGCCCGGCAGCAGTCCAGCAGGGGCTTGCCCTTGTCACCCAGTTTCAGCAGGGCGAAACCCATGATCAGGGCAAAGAAGATGATCTGGAGCAGATTCTGTTTGGCCAGTGAAGCAAAGATGTTCACCGGGATGATATTGATCACCGTATCCAGCATGGAAGCCGGTGCCTGTCCCTTGGGCTGAGGAGCTGCCACATTGCTCAGTTCCACCCCGGCACCAATGTTCATCATGTTGCTCACCACCAGCCCCAGGACAATGGCCAATGCCGTGCTGACCAGGAAGATGATGACGGTTTTGATGCCGATCCGTCCCAGCCGTTTGCCGTCTCCCACATCTGCTGCCGCACAGACCAGCAGGGTAAATACCAGAGGAGCCACCACCATGGTCAGCAGATTGGTCAGGATGGTCCCCAGGGGCTTCAGCACTTCGGCCCGGGGTCCCAGGACCAGTCCCAGGACAATCCCCAGGACAAACCCGATCATGATCCGGGTGAAAAGGCTCAGCCGATTCCACGGTTTACAAATAAATCCCATTTTTCATCGCTCTCCTTTTCCCTTTTTCCATCAGACAAACCGGCACACATGATCCACGGCAATATCCGAGAAGCCAAAAGCTTCCGCTTTGGTCATTTTGCCGTTGCACACATCCTGGATCACCTGGAGCATGTCTTTGCCGCATTCCTTGAAGGTTTTTTCGCCCCGGACAATGGCACTTACATCCACATCCATGTTGTCTTCCATTTTCCGGTAGGTCCGTTCATTGCCCGTAACCTTGATGACCGGTACAATGGCATTCCCGGTGGGCGTCCCCCGGCCGGTGGTGAAGATTACCGCATTGCAGCCCCCGGCTACCATGGAGGTTACGGAAGAAATGTCGTACCCTGCCGTATCCATCACAATGGCGCCCTGGCAGGAAGGCCGTGCTGCCTGTTCCAGCACTTCCACAATGGGACGGGTACCGCCTTTGCGGATGCAGCCCAGGCTCTTTTCGTCCAGGGTGGAAAGTCCCCCTGCCTTGTTCCCCGGGGTAGGCTGCCCGGCCCGGCAGTCCTGGCCGGCAGCCATCAGATGGGCCTCATAGTCTTTGCAGATCTGGATGATCTGGTTGTGGATGTGGGGAGTGGCTGCCCGTTTGGCCAGTACATGTTCCGCACCGATCCATTCGATGGATTCGCTCATGATGGTAGAAGCCCCCAGGTCCACCAGCAGGTCACTCAGTTCTCCCACAGCCGGGTTGCTGGCTATGCCGCTGGTGGCATCGGATCCGCCGCATTCGATGCCCAGCAGCAGATTGGAAATGTCACACAGTTCTTTCTGCTGGAGCGCTGCTTCCGCTGCCATTTCCCGGGCCGCCCGGACTGCTTTTTCGATGGTCTTCAGGGTGCCTCCCTCGTCCTGGATGCCAAAAGAAACAACTGGTTTGGAGGTCATCTGCTGGATTTTTTCCTTCAGTTTCAGATGAGGTACGGTTTCACAGCCCAGACCAATGATCACCACCCCGTACACATTGGGGTTGCAGGCAAATCCTGTGAGCACCTTCTGGGACATGGTCGTGTTGGCCGCCACATCGGAGCATCCGGTATTGAAAATGATGTTTACGGCTCCCTTGACCTGGCTGGCTACGATACGGGCCGTTTCACTGCCGCAGGCGCAGGTGGGCAGGATCAGGACATGATTGCGGATCCCGGCTCTTCCTTCTTTTCTCTTATATCCCCAAAATTCCATGATTGTCACTCCTTATTCCTTTACAAATTCCTGTTCATAATCTCTGGGCACACTGAAGATATTTTTGTCAGAGACCCAATGGCCCTTCCCGATGGGTTCCCGGGTCTTTCCCAGCAATTCTCCATATTTGATCACCGAACCATCCTTGGGCAGATCCACCAGGGCGATTTTATGACAGAACGGAATGTCTTCCTTTGCCTCCAGCGTTTCCATTTTTCCATCTTTCTGATAAACCACCTGATCCCCTTTCCGGATTTCGGCCACACAGGTGACCACATTGTCCTGGTCGTCCATCAGCAGTCCATTGATTTTCATGCTTTTCCTCCCCTTCGGAATTCCTTGATTTTTCTTATATTTACAATATCATTCTTTTACTATATAATCCAATTTATCATATATATAATTCTATAAATCAGTTTTATAAGAAGAGGTGGATTCCATGAAGGCCGACTATGAATACATCTACACCATTTATCGGGAAGGCAGTTTTACCCGGGCCGCAGAAAAACTGTTTATCACCCAGCCTGCCCTGAGCATCGCCCTGCGGAAGATCGAAGCCCGGATCGGCATGCCTCTGTTCATCCGGAACCGGCGCCCGATACAGCTGACCCCAGCCGGTGTCCTTTATTTGAAAGCCATCCGGAAAATGCAGCACCTGGAAAAAGATCTGGACCGGGAAGTCCAGCAGCTGAAAGATCTCCAGACAGGCAGTCTCACCATCGGAGGGAGCCATTATATCCTTTCTTACAAAATCCCCGACCTGCTGACATCCTTTGCAGAAACATACCCCAGGATCCAGCTGAAGCTCATTGAAGAAGGTTCTGATGCCCTTCTGTCCCTTCTGGAAAGAGAAGACCTGGATCTGACCTTCAGCTGCGACCCAACCATCATCCGGCGTCACAGCCATCACTACCGGGCTTTTCAGGACCAGATCCTGCTGGCTGTGCCCCGTTCCTATCCACTGCCTGATCCGCTGCTGCCCAGTGCCCTGACCTGCCAGGAGGTGCTGGAAGGCCGGGCCGGTCAGCCGGAATGCCCCTCCCTCCCTTTGGCCCGATTCCAGGATCTGCCCTTCATCCTTCTGACCCCAGGAAACAACCTCCATCAGCGCTGTCAGATCCTGTTCAGGGAAGCCGGCTTCACTCCCCATGTCAAACTGATGCTTTCCCAGCTGGCCACCGCATACCGTCTGGCAGAGCATGGACTGGCCGCCACCTTTGTCAGTGATGCCATGGTTTCCCGGGACAGCGAAACCCTTTTGTTCTTCAGGCTTTCTGATCGGGACTGCATCCGCACCTTCCATGCCCTGCTGCCGGACAGGGAATTTACCCCATACGCAGTCCGGGCCTTTATCCAGTTGCTGGGGAAATAAAAGAAGGGGGTGTGGAAAATCCACACCCCCGGTCGCAGGTTGCGACCAGAGAGGCTGTGAAGAAGTGAATCTTTTATTTCTTCACAGCCCCTTATTTTTTATGCAATTTGTTCCAGAAGCTTCTTCAAAAACTCATACATCCTGATGGTGCTCTTTACGCTGAGCCTTTCCTGGGGAGAATGGAGGTCCCAGCAGTCGGGGCCCAGGGAGATGGCGTCCAGGTCCGGTTTCTTCTCGATCAGGCATCCGCACTCCAGGCCGGAATGGATGGGAGTGGCGTCCATTTTTTCTCCAAAGGTTTCCTCATACACCTGCTGGACCAGGGGCGTCAGCCGGGAATCCGGATCATGGGGCCAGCCGGGATAGGCGGCGAATTTCTCGCAGGTCCCCCCCACCATCTGGGCCAGGAGATGGATTTTGTCCCAGATGTATTCCGCCTTGGACCGGAAGGAGGTGCGGATCTCGTAGACCACCACCAGCCGGTTCTGTTCCCGTTCCAGACGGATTTCTCCCAGGTTGTCGGAGCTTTGGACCACCCCGGGCACGGCGGCATTCATTTCCGAGATTCCGTTGGGAGACAGCACCAGCACCTGGATGAACTTGTCCGTCACTTCCCGGGACACCACCAGTCCGTTGTCCGGTCCCTGGGTCTCTTCCACGGAAATCTTCAGATTGGCAGCCACGGCCTTGTATTCCCGGCGCAGTTCTTCCGCTGCAGCGTTCACCGCCTGGAGGAAGGCTTCTTCCTTGCCCCGGGGCACCAGCACCACCGCTTCCCCATCCCGGGGAATGGCCAGTCGGAAGGTGCCTCCATGAAGGGAAGACAGCCGGAGGGGCATTTCTTTCCGGGCGGACAGGAGCATCCGGATCAGGAAAATATTGGCGTTTCCCCGGCCCCGGTGGATGTCTTCCCCTGAATGGCCTCCCTGGAGCCCTTCCACCTTCAGATGGAAGAACCGGGCCCCTTCCGGCACCGCTTCCCAGGTCACCGGCAGGTGGAAGTTCACCCCGAAGCCTCCGCAGCTGCCGGTTACCGAATGGCGTTCCACCGCATTGTCGATGTTCACCAGGTAATGGGACCGGAAATCACTGGCGTCCACATTCTGGGCCCCGCTAAGGTCTTCTTCCTCGGCGGTGGTCAGCAGCACTTCCAGTTCCGGATGGGCAAAGGACCCGTCTTCCAAAAGGGCCAGAGCCAGCGCCACCCCGATGCCGTCATCGGCCCCCAGGGTGGTCCGCCCTCCGGTGGACAGGATATCCCCCTCCAGTTCCAGATGGATGGGATCCTGCAGGAAGTCGTGTTCCACCCCCTTTGCCTTCTGGCAGACCATGTCCAGATGGGCCTGGAGCATGACCCCCGGCCGGTTTTCATACCCGGGAGAAGCCGGCTTCCGCAGCAGCACATTGTTCCATTCATCCTGACGGACGGCATAGCCTTTTTCCCGGGCCCACTGGAACAGGGCATCGCTGAGGGCCTTTTCCTTAAAGGAAGGGTGAGGGATCTGGCAGATTCGGGCAAAGTGCCGGAACACCGGATGCCGGAGCAGTTCTTCCAGGCTGCCGAAATTTTCTTTTTCCATCATACTGCCTCCTTGTCAGAACGGACCATAGTGGATCTGGACGGCGATCACCATGAACACCATGGCCACCACGCACCAGATGGCAAAGAGAGGCGCCAGCCAGCGGAACCATTTCCCGAAGGAGATGTGGGCCATGGCACAGGCGGCCACCACTTCCCCACTGGTGGGAGCAAACACGTTGGTAAAGGCATCCCCCATCTGGAAGGCCAGCACAGCCGTCTGCCGGGTGACCCCGATAAGATCCGCCAGCGGGGCAAACAGAGGCATGGTAATGGCCGCCTTGCCGCTGCCGGAAGGCACCAGCACGTTGAACAGATCCTGGACGATGAACATGCCGCAGGCACTGAGGGTGGGCGGCAGCCCGTTCAGCAGGCTGGCCATGTAGTGGATCACCGTATCCATAATATGGGCGTTCTGCATGATCAGCACCGCCGCGTTGCACATGCCGATGACCAGGTTGGCGAACAGCATGTTGCTGCAGCCGGCCAGGAAAGCATCGGCGATTTCCCCGGAGGACAGGCCCCCGATGATCCCGGCCAGGATCCCGCACACCAGGAACAGCCCGGCCATTTCGTTGATGTAGAAGTCAAATTTCAGTACGCCCAGGACCACGGCGCCGATGGTGGCCACAAACAGCACCAGCACCAGTTTGTGCCGGAGGGTGATCACTGGAGTTTCCTGGAGTTTCAGATGGCTGTTGTACAGCAGGTCTTCTTCCCGGACCGTACTCAGTTCCGGATTCTTCCGGACTTTGTTGGCATACCACATCACATAGGGAATGGTTACGATGTTCATCACCACAAACAGCACAGCCCGGAGTCCCATACCGGAAAACATGGGCAGACCGCAAATGCCCTGGGCCACCCCGATGGTAAAGGGGTTGGTCATGGCTCCCGCATACCCCACCGGCGCCGCACAGAACACAATGGCAATGGCGGTGAGGGAATCGAACCCCATGGCCACGGAAACCCCGATCACCAGAGGGGTGAAGGCCAGGAATTCTTCAAAACAGCCGGCAAAGGCGGACAGCAGGCTGAAAAGCACCATGCACACCGGGATCATCATCAGTTCCCGGCCCTTCATTTTTTCCACCACATTGGACAGTCCGGCGTTAATGGCTCCGGTAGCGTCCATAATGGCAAACATGCCCCCGATGATGAACAGGAAAGAAATGATTTCCGCTGCGTTCTGGAGTCCCAGGGTCAGGGACTGGAACAGATAGAAGGGGCTCACCGGCTGTTGCTGGATGTAATGGAAGGTGGCGGGATCCACCACTTCCTTGTTAAGGACGGGGTTCATCACCCGGCTGTATTCCCCGGCCGGGACGATGTAAGAGGCCAGGAAAGCCAGGAACATGATGATGCCCAGAAGGACCATGGGGTTCAGAGCATGGAGCTTGAAACCTTTTTTCTTTTCTTCCGCCATTTTGTACCACTCCTTTTTCAGACTGTCTGATCACGGTTGCCCCGGGTGGATTCCCCGGGTCTGGCTGCTGCCAGGACATAGTCGAAAATGTGCAGGAACTGCTTTTCCAGAAGGGGCCGGTCCAGGCTGCTGCCCAAAAGGCAGGCCCGGTGGATGTAGCTGCCATGGAGAGCCACGATGATTTCCAGGGTTTCCGAAGCCCGGTTTCCGGCCACATACCCTTCTTCCACCAGGCTCTTCATCATTACCTGATCCCGTTCCACCAGGGTGCCCCGTACCACCATTTCCCGGACATCCGCCGGCAGTCCCTGGAGTTCTTCCGGGAACAGGTCCAGATAATAGACCTGGATCACATGGCCCAGTTTGGCGCTGTACCGGCCAAAGAACATGTTGTAGAAGATCTCCGGGAACCGGAAGGCTCTTTCATTGAAGCACCGGTAGATGGTCCGGTACCGTTCCAGGGCAGTCATCTCCGGTTCCAGGTGCCTGGCCAGGCTCAGCAGGTAATCCCGGAGGAAGCACACCGATCCGAACAGGATCAGTTCGTCCAGGTCCTGGAAATAGTTGTAGAGGGTGGCACTGTTGTACCCGGCCTCGGCGGCGATCCGCCGGATGGTCACTCCGGGGATTCCCTCTTCCTTGAGGATTTTCTCCGTAGCTTCCACGAAATACATCATGTTCCGCTTCTGCCGGAGAGTCAGTTCCTTTCGCTGTTGTTTTTGGATTTCCTGATTTTGGTTTTCCATATGGGGCAGGGCACCTCCTGACTGCTGATCCTGATTCCCGTTCCGGGAAGATGGTTGACAATTTTTCAGGCCGCTTTTATAATATAGCTGATTTCTAATCATGATTATATTTTAATCGTGATTAAACGTCAAGTACGAATTTTTCCTCATTGGAAAGGAGGGTATCCCCATGCCCCGTCTCCCTGCCCTGTCCGGCAGCGCCCTGGTCCTTCTGGGAGCTGTCTGCTGGAGCCTGAATTCCCCTCTGGTGAAGTATCTGACCCTGGACCCCTTCCTGATCTGCGGACTCCGGTCCCTGATTGCCGGGCTGGTGCTGCTGCCTTTTGTGCGGCCCCGGGAAATCGCCTGGAACCGGTACCTCTTGGCTTATGTCCTGGCCTACTGTGCCCTGTGTCTCAGCGTGATTGTTTCCCTGTCCCTGACTTCCGCCGCCATTGCCATCGGCATGCAGTACACCGCCACCATCTGGCTGTTCCTGCTGTACTGGTTCCAGACCCGGTATTTCAGCCGCCGGGCCTTCCTGCCGGTGGCGGTGATCATGGCTGGGGTCCTGTGCTTCATGCTCTCCGGAGGCAGCGGGGATTCCCATCCTCTGGGGAACCTGATTGCCCTCACGGAAGGGATTTTCTTTGCAGGCATGAGCCTGGCCTCCAAGAAAGCCACCCGGACCAATGCTCTGGGGATCACCGCCATCGGGAACCTGTTCACCGCCCTGGCGGTCTTTCTCCTGTTCCCCACCGCCCGGGCTGCCCTGCCGTCCATGAACGGCCAGGAATGGGGGCTGATGCTGATCCTGGGGGTGGTCCAGGTGGCCGGGGGCTACGGATTTTTCAACCTGGGAGTCCAGAAAATCCCTGCCCGGAAAGCTTCGGTGCTGGCCCTGTGGGAGATGATCCTGGGACCTTTGTGGGTGGCCCTGTTCCTCCACCAGTACCCGGGTCCCATGGTCCTTGCCGGCTTCGCCATCATCCTGGCAGGGATGGTGATGGATGCAAAAGGGGCTGCTGCCTGAGCAACAGCCCCTTTGACCATTGACCGCTGACAAAAAGGCTGCTGCCCGTGTGCGGGTTTCACACGGGCAGCAGCCTTTTTGCTTATTCCACCAGCACCCCCAGTTTCTCCAGGGCTTTGCGGATGGCTTCCATTTCTTCTTCGGTGTTGGTTTCCACCAGATGGGTGTGGATTCCGTTGGACATGGTGGACAGCAGCGGTGCCTTCGTCTCCTTCATCCGCTGGATGTACAGCTGCACGTCTCTCCGGGACCGGAGGTTCAGCTCCCCTTCCATGAAGCCGTATACCTCATGTTCCACAACCACATTGTGGACAACTCCCCCGTTATCCACAATGGCGTTCAGTTCCGCCTCCACCTGGTCCGCCCCATGGCGGCACAGGAAGGATTCCTGCACCCCGTGTTTCCGGAACTCCTGGAGCTGATAGCCCCGAGGGGTGGAAATGATGGGGGTTCCGCTGGCCCGCAGCAGGGCAATGTCTCCTACGATGATCTGACGGCTTACCTGGCATACCCTGGCCATGTCCGTTCCGGTCACCGGTTTGTCGGCTTTTCGGAGCATGGCCAGGATGGTATCCCGTCGTTCTTTGTTTTCCATAATTTTTCACTCCCCGCCTGATAATGATTATTTCATTTCTTTTTATTATATACGAACATTTCTAAAAATTCCACATTCCATCACAATTTATCTTGTTTTGAAAAAATAAGGGATTGTTGCCCAGGCAACAATCCCTTATTTTTCACGCCGTTTTTCCTTCTTTTTCCGGTTGTTCCGGATCTTTTTTCAAATCGATCAGATGGAAGCTGCACTTGCTCAGATCCAGCATCCGGGCCGCCAGCCGCCGTCCCCGTTCCAGGTCGGCGGTAAAGCACACTTCCGCCCGGCCCAGGCCATCCGTCCGTGCCAGCCCCCGTTTTTCCAGGTTTTCCAGAGCATCCTGGGCGGTCCGTTCCGCCGGATCCAGGATGGTCACTTCCGGACCGAATTCCTCTTCGATTTCCTTCCGGACAAAGGGATAATGGGTGCAGGACAGAAGTACCGTATCCACATGATGTTCCCGGAGCTTGTCCGCATATTCGTGGATGGCCGCCTTCAGTTCCGGCGTGCCGAATTTCTCTCCTTCGATCAGCGGCACGAACTTGGGACACCCCTGTCCGAACACCTGGATTTCCGGGCTGATCCGCTGGATTTCCCGTTTGTGGGCCCCGGTGGATACGGTGAAATCCGTGGCAAAAAAGCCCACCCGGTTGTTCTTCGTCACTCCCGGGACCATCCGGGCGCCTTTGGCCATGCCGATCACGTCAAAGGAATGGTTCCCCTTAATCACGTCCAGCCCCAGCACCGTAATGGTATTGCAGGCCACCACCAGCTGTTTGATGTGCCGTTTGTCCAGCCAGTCGGTCATCTCTCCCACAAACCGGGTGATTTCTTCCCGGGGCCGGTTGCCGTAAGGGGTCCGGGCCGTATCCCCGATAAAGATGAAATCTTCGTGGGGCAGCTTGGCCTGGAGCCATTTCAGGACGGTGAGCCCGCCTACGCCGGAATCGATTACGCCAATGGGTTGCTTTGCCTGCATCATGATACTTTACCTCCTGAACTCAAACAAAAAAGGCCTGAACAGACAGTCCCATGGGGAAGGACTGCCGATCCAGGCCTTACAGACGGTCAGAAACAGGGGAAACTGTTCCCAGATCCATAAGGATTTATCCAGTTGTCTTATACTTTCTTCATAACATGTTTAGTATAGCATATTCCCGTCAGCAGTGCAACAGAATTTTGTGAATTTTTCGTCCTGTCATTGACCCCTGCCGGCTTTTTGTGATACCCTAAAATCAATTCATTGCAAAGGAGCTTTCCTCTATGGACAAACACTATCCTTCTGATTCCATTTTTGTCACCGGGGTGGCCAAAGTATCCCGGGAAGATGTGATCAATACCCTGTACGGCACCTTCACCCTGAGCCTGGTAATCCAGCGGAACACCGGCCTGATCCTCCACTGCAGCGCCAACATGATCATGGCGGACACCATCGCCTTTCTCCAAGACATCCTGATCGGGAAAAACCTGCTGAAGGACATGGACCGGATGGTGGAAGAACTCCGCAGCCGGTTTCTGGCCCTGTCCCAGAAGGCGGTGATCGCCGCCCTGAAAGACGCCCAGAACCATTTTTTGACGGTGTATCCGAGGGAGGTGTGAATACCCCCTTCCAGTCACTAGTCAGCAGTCACCAGCCTACAGCCAACGAAAAATTTACAGGCAAATTTTTGAAATGGATAAGCCGAATCCGCAGGGTCGGTTCAAGACTTTTGCCTCTGGCAAAATGTCGCCAGAGCCGCCCGTCTGCAGACACACAGCAAAACACCCCGGACAGCCACTGTCCGGGGTGTTTTGCTGTGCCGTCTGGGCACAAGCTCCGTTTGTAGGGTTCTATTAGATAATGCCTCTCAGTTTCAGAGGTTCTACCAGAGCGTTCAGAGCTACGATGTAGGCGCCTACACGCATGGTGGTGTTGTATTTCTTGGCTGCGTCATATACGTTGCCGAATGCCTTCACCATCATCTGTTCCTGTCTGTCGACGACTTCTTCTTCCGTCCAGAAGTATCTGTACAGGTTCTGTACCCATTCGAAGTAGGATACGGTTACGCCGCCGCCGTTGGCCAGCACGTCAGGCACTACAGGGATGCCTCTCTTTTCCAGGATGACGTCTGCTTCTGCATCGGTCGGCCCGTTGGCTGCTTCCACGATCATTTTTGCTTTGATCTTGTCAGCATTCTTGGCAGTGATCTGCAGTTCCAGAGCAGCCGGGATCAGTACGGTTACATCCTGTTCCAGCACTTCTTCGTTGCTGATCGGGGTAGCGCCAGGATACCCTTTGATCACGCCGCCGTTGTTCTTGGCATATTCTTCCACTTTGTACGGATCGAAGCCGTTGGCATCATAGATCCCGCCGCTGATATCGCTCAGAGCTACGATCTTCAGGCCTTTGTCGGCTGCGCATTTAGCGGTCCAGGAACCTACGTTGCCGAAGCCCTGGATAGCCAGAGTAGCGTCTTCCAGTTTAACTCCTTCTCTCTTCAGCAGTTCCAGAGTAGCGGTGATTACGCCACGGCCCGTTGCAGAGGTACGGCCCTGAGAACCGCCCATGCAGATGGCTTTCCCGGTGATGAAACCAGGAGCGAACTGGCAGTTGATCTTGGAGAATTCATCGCACATCCAGGCCATGATCTGGGCGTTGGTGTTCACGTCAGGAGCCGGGATATCTTTCTTTTCGCCGATTACCGGAGCAATCTTGTCGATATACCCACGGGTGATCTTTTCCAGTTCAGTCTTGGATACTTTCCGGGGATCCACAATGATGCCGCCTTTGCCGCCGCCGTAAGGCAGACCAGCGATGGCGCATTTGGTGGTCATCCAGAAGCCCAGGGTCTTTACTTCATCCATGGATACGTTCTGATGGTACCGTACGCCGCCTTTGGCAGGCCCAAGCACGGTGCTGTTCTGAGAACGGTAGCCGGTGAATACTTCCACGTGGCCATCATCCATCTTTACAGGGATGCTGACTTCCAGGGTCCGTTCAGGCTGGGAGATGACTGCCTCAGCGTTGGGATCCAGATTGATCAGCTTACTAGCCTTTTCCATAGGAATCTTTGCCATTTCAAACAAACTCATTTGTAACGCCTCCTAAAAATAGTATCTAGTGAACCCTTTACGATTTGTATTATAGCACGATTCAGAAATAACTGTTTATTTTTTTGTATTTTGTATACAATTCATCGTCCATGAGGTGTCCTTGCTTTTTTCTGGAGTTTTCGTTATGATTGAAACAAACAGCCGTTTGATTTTTTCTGAAGGAGGCCTTTTCCCAGCATGGACAAACTATCTGCACTGAAAAAGTATTTTGGATACACTTCCTTCCGCCCCGGTCAGGAATCCCTGATCGATGCCCTGCTCCAGGGCCGGGACGTGCTGGGCATCATGCCCACCGGCGCCGGCAAATCCCTGTGCTACCAGATCCCCGCCCTGCTGCTCCCCGGGATCACCCTGGTGATTTCTCCCCTGATCTCCCTGATGCAGGACCAGGTCCAGGCTCTGGAAACCGCCGGGATCCAGGCCGCTTACATCAACAGTTCCCTGTCCGGACGGGAATTCTACGCCACCCTGGACCAGGCCCGGGCCGGTGCCTACAAGCTGATCTACGTGGCCCCGGAACGGCTGGAGACGGAACTGTTCCGGGATTTCGCCAAAGAGGCTGCCATTTCCATGGTGGCAGTGGACGAAGCTCACTGTATTTCCCAGTGGGGACAGGATTTCCGGCCCAGCTACACCCGGATCCTGGATTTCCTGGAATTCCTGCCGAAAAGACCGGTGGTGGGAGCCTTTACCGCCACGGCCACGGAGCAGGTCCGGGATGACATCCTCCAGAGCCTGGAACTGCAGGATCCCCAGATCCTGGTCACCGGCTTCGACCGGAGCAATCTGTATTTCGGGGTGGAACATCCCCGGAACAAGGACGCCTGGGTGCTCCGGTATCTGAAGGATCATCCGGAAGACAGCGGCATCATCTACTGTTCCACCCGGAAGAACGTGGATGAACTGTGCGACCGGCTCCGGCTGGAAGGGATCCCGGCTGCCCGGTACCATGCAGGGATGAGCCAGGAGGAGCGCCAGAAGGCCCAGGAGGATTTCCAGTACGACAGGGCCCCGGTGATCATCGCCACCAACGCCTTCGGCATGGGCATCGACAAGTCCAACGTGCGCTTCGTACTCCACTACAACATGCCCTCCAGTCTGGAAAACTACTACCAGGAAGCGGGCCGGGCCGGCCGGGACGGAGAGCCCTCGGAATGCATCCTGCTGTTCTCTCCCCAGGATGTGGTGATCCAGAAATTCCTCCTGGAACACAAGGAGCAGAATGAAGTGCTGGAAGAAGTGGAAGAAGCCAATCTCCGGAAGCTCTATGCCATGGAGCATTACTGCCGGACCACCAGCTGCCTCCGCCAGACCCTCCTCCACTACTTTGGGGAAGATGCTCCGGCCCGGTGCAATCACTGTTCCACCTGCAACGGAGACTATGAAGAGGTGGACATGACGGAAGAGACCAAGAGCATCGTAAAATGCATCCATGAGGCCCGGCGGCCCTACGGCATCACCCTGATTGCCAACGCCCTGGCCGGCAGCCGGTCCACCCGGGTGGAAGAAACCGGACTTTCCCGGCTGCGGATGTTCGGAGCCCTCCACCAGCATTCCCTGAAGGAAATCAAGGAAATGATCCAGAACCTGCTGGACCAGGGCTACCTGCTGATCACCCGGGACAAGTACCCGGTGCTGAAGATCTCCAAAAAGATCTGGGAACTCCAGGACGATTCCATCCGGGTGCTGCTGCGGAAAGAAGCCGGGACCCAGGATGGGGGTTCCGGCCCCCGGAAAAAGAAGAAGGTCCAGCCGGAGCTGGACCTGCCGGAAGGGTTCACCCAGGAAATGGGGGCCCAACTGTTCACCCGGCTCCGGGCCCTCCGGAAACAGCTGGCGGAACAGGCTATGGTGCCGCCTTTTGTGGTATTCGGAGACCGGACTCTCCGGGACATGTGCCGGCAGCTGCCCCGGACCCATGAACAATTTCTCCAGGTCATGGGCGTGGGCCAGAACAAGGACGAAAAATACGGAGATCCTTTTCTGGAAGCCATCAACGGGTTCTGTGAGGAAAAAGGGATATAAAAAATTACAAAACACCCCGGACAGCCACTGTCCGGGGTGTTTTGCTGTGCCGTCTGGGCACAAGCTCCGTTTGTAGGGTTCTATTAGATAATGCCTCTCAGTTTCAGAGGTTCTACCAGAGCGTTCAGAGCTACGATGTAGGCGCCTACACGCATGGTGGTGTTGTATTTCTTGGCTGCGTCATATACGTTGCCGAATGCCTTCACCATCATCTGTTCCTGTCTGTCGACGACTTCTTCTTCCGTCCAGAAGTATCTGTACAGGTTCTGTACCCATTCGAAGTAGGATACGGTTACGCCGCCGCCGTTGGCCAGCACGTCAGGCACTACAGGGATGCCTCTCTTTTCCAGGATGACGTCTGCTTCTGCATCGGTCGGCCCGTTGGCTGCTTCCACGATCATTTTTGCTTTGATCTTGTCAGCATTCTTGGCAGTGATCTGCAGTTCCAGAGCAGCCGGGATCAGTACGGTTACATCCTGTTCCAGCACTTCTTCGTTGCTGATCGGGGTAGCGCCAGGATACCCTTTGATCACGCCGCCGTTGTTCTTGGCATATTCTTCCACTTTGTACGGATCGAAGCCGTTGGCATCATAGATCCCGCCGCTGATATCGCTCAGAGCTACGATCTTCAGGCCTTTGTCGGCTGCGCATTTAGCGGTCCAGGAACCTACGTTGCCGAAGCCCTGGATAGCCAGAGTAGCGTCTTCCAGTTTAACTCCTTCTCTCTTCAGCAGTTCCAGAGTAGCGGTGATTACGCCACGGCCCGTTGCAGAGGTACGGCCCTGAGAACCGCCCATGCAGATGGCTTTCCCGGTGATGAAACCAGGAGCGAACTGGCAGTTGATCTTGGAGAATTCATCGCACATCCAGGCCATGATCTGGGCGTTGGTGTTCACGTCAGGAGCCGGGATATCTTTCTTTTCGCCGATTACCGGAGCAATCTTGTCGATATACCCACGGGTGATCTTTTCCAGTTCAGTCTTGGATACTTTCCGGGGATCCACAATGATGCCGCCTTTGCCGCCGCCGTAAGGCAGACCAGCGATGGCGCATTTGGTGGTCATCCAGAAGCCCAGGGTCTTTACTTCATCCATGGATACGTTCTGATGGTACCGTACGCCGCCTTTGGCAGGCCCAAGCACGGTGCTGTTCTGAGAACGGTAGCCGGTGAATACTTCCACGTGGCCATCATCCATCTTTACAGGGATGCTGACTTCCAGGGTCCGTTCAGGCTGGGAGATGACTGCCTCAGCGTTGGGATCCAGATTGATCAGCTTACTAGCCTTTTCCATAGGAATCTTTGCCATTTCAAACAAACTCATTTGTAACGCCTCCTAAAAATAGTATCTAGTGAACCCTTACAGTGCTTATTATAGCACCTTTCAGAAAATATGGAATCGTTTTTTGTATTTTGTATACAAATTTATTTTGAGGAAAAATTCCTGCAATTCATCGTATTCTTATTGCATATATAAGAAATGTGTGCTGCGCATAACGTGCAGCACACATTTCACCGGAACTGCTCATAGATCTTCCCGAAATCGACGCCGCCGATGATTTTTCCCTGGTAGGCCCGGGGAAGTTCTTCCACCACCCCTGCCAGATGGGAGGAGGTGATGCCGCACTGGATGCTGAGCCAGGCTTCCATAAAGGCCGCCAGATGGTCGCAGCCCTTGAGCACCCGGCCGTCCACCGGGCTGTACTCATCCCGGTTGTATGCTTCCGGGATATCCCCCGCCAGCAGCCGGACCTTTCCCTTTTCCCGGATCCTGTTATCGAATTCATGGACGGTGAAATTCAGGATATCCTCATGCCAGGCGGCCGGCAGGAGGGGCAGCAGGATTTCTTCCATCTGCCGCTGTTCGATGTCCTTGATCAGTTCGTCCAGGCCTTCGATGGACCTTTTGATGGGAGAAATAATGTCCCGGGTGAGCACTTCCGGCAGGTCATGCCACAGGCCGCCCAGGAAATCGTTCACCAGCCGTCCCTTGCAGGCCCCCATGGACAGGGCGCAGAAGTACCCCATGATGGCCACCACCAGCACGTGGCCCATGACGGAAGTTTCCGGCACCCGGGGAGACTGGGACCAGCGCTTCTGGAACCGGAGCTTGCCGATAAGATCCACGAACTTCCGGGTCTTCCCGTTCATGGCGATTTTCTGGACCCCTGCCAGGTTGTAATGGTCTTCGATGTTGTCGGCGATCCGCTCCCTGATTTCCTCCACTCCGAAAATCCCCTGGTTCATCCGGTAGATGATCCGGAACTCCCATTCCGTGGCCAGGTAGTGGGCGGCCCGGATCAGCTGTTTCTCCAAAGGATGGCTGTCTCCGTCCAGATAGGCCTCCATCTTGGCCATAAAGAGACTGCCGGCCAGAGACGGCACCCGCCGTACCAGTTCCTTGTACACCCACTGGTTCAGCCGGGCGCCGCTTTTTTCCATCAGCTCGTGGAACACCGGGGGCTTGATGTCCGTGAGCACCACCCGGTGGAGGAATTCGAAGATGCCCCCTTCCACCAGCACCTGCCAGTCCAGGCTGGCTCCATGGTCCTGTTCCTCATACCGGGCCAGCACATAGAGGATCATCATCTTGTGAGCCTGTTTGTCCAGTTCCGTAAAGCCCTGGGGCCGGATATGATCGTTCCACCGCTGGATGTAGGCCGCTTCAAAGACAAACTGGATCAGATCCCGGGGCAGCGGGATGGTCTGGATATTTGCCATAGGACACCTCCTGTGTTCACTGACTTTCCTGTTGTTCCTTTTCCTTTTGTTCCACCAGTTCCAGGTTCCGGAGCAGGAGCTTTTTCCCCCGCCAGGCAAAGGCATAGGATCCGTACCGTTCCCGGAACTGCCGGTTGGTCAGGTTTTCCAGATCCTGCCGGTCCAGCCGGAGCAGACGGTCCCGGCGGAATTCTGTCAGAGGGGTTTCCGGCACCTGCTGGTTGTGGGGGCAGACCCGCTGGCATTCATCACAGCCGAAGATCAGGGGCGTTTCCCGGAGGACAGCCTGTTCTGATTCGGTCAGTTCTCCTTTTTTCTGGGTCAGGTAGGATTTGCAGGTCCGGTAGGTGTAGGTCCCTCCCTGGAAACACTGTCCGGGACAGACCCGGGCACAGGCCCCGCAGTGGCGGCAGCTCCGTTCCAGAGGCCGGTCCGGCTCCAGAGGCTGGGTGGTGAGCACTGCCCCGATGAAGCACCAGGAACCCCAGGTGTCGTTAATGAGGCAGCCGTTGTCCCCCAGAAATCCCAGTCCGGCCTGGACCGCCAGGTCCCGTTCCGCCAGAGGGGAGGTATCCACAATGGCCAGCTGCCGGCTGCCAGGGGCCTGGCCTTCCATCCAGCCGGCGATTTTCTCCAGATACTCCCGGACCACCGGATGGTAATCCGGGATCTGGCAGTAACAGGACAGATTGCTGCCGGATGACGGTTCCAACCGGTAGGGAAAAAGGATCACCACGGCTCCCCGGCAGCCCGGGAGCAGAGTGGTAAGATCATACCGTTCCAGTCCCTTCCCCGCCGCCAGGGGACACACCTCCGGAAAAGGATCGGGCACCGGCAGATGGCTGGGAGCCACGCCCACTTCCGTCAGGCCCAGTTCCCGGCAGAATGCCTTCAATGCCTTTTTATCCATGGTCCGCCCCCTTTTTCTGGTTTACAGGGTCATTATATCATACCCTTACAAAAACTCCCTTACCTGGTCACTGATCACCTGGCCCATGATCCGTTTCATGGGCACGTCTCCATGGAGACCGTCCAGGGCCATTTCCGTAGGCAGCTCCGGACCCATGGCTTCAAAAGGCGCCGCCACATCGATGTGGGGCTGGGTGCGGATGTACGCGTTCACCTTCCGGAAAGCTTCCTGCCAGTGGCTGTCCGTAGGCTCGTCAAAAGCCTTTTCGATGTTTCCCGGGTTGATGGGTGCCAGGGTCAGGAGCACCGGGGTGATGCCGTTTTCCCGACACATAGCCTGGATCTTCCGGAGATCGGCGATCACCTCTTCCGGTTCCGTCCCATTCCGGAGGCTGTTGCTGCCTCCCATGATCAGAAGGGTCTTCAGATGGAAAGGCAGCACATCCCGTTCAAACCGTTCCACCATCATTTCACTGGTGTCCCCGCTTTCCGACAGGTTCACTGTAGGCACAGAGATGTAATGGGCATAGCTGTATTCCAGGTCCGAGGGGCTGAAGGACAGCCGGCCCCCTCCATGGGAAATGCTGTCTCCGAAGATGCCCACCTGGACCCGATCCGTTGGTTCCAGTTCCACTTTTTCCGGCAGGCTCCATTCCCCCACCGGCCGGCCCTTGCCGTCCATCCCCCGGACCCGCCAGTAATAAGTGCCGATCCGGGGTTCCTTGTCGTACAGGTCCGTCAGTTCCGTAGTTTCTGCATAGACCCGGTGCCGGGAAGGCAGGATGCCCCCCATTTTTTCCGGCAGCTGGTCCAGCACTTCCACTTCGTACTGGCTGGCCCCCGGAAGACTTGTATAGGAATACACCGGATACAGGATCCGGGAACCGGGCTGGTCCCTCTTCATGGGACGGGGCACCGGTGCATCACGCAGGTTCCGTTCCAGGGTGTTCTGGAGCTCTGCCGGCTGGGAATAGCCTCCCAGGGGATTCCCGTCCAGGTCGTAGGCCCGGACCCGCCAGAAAAGAGGCAGCTCTCCATCCAGATCCGGCAGCTTCTCTTCATCCAGCAGGATCCGGTTGGTGTAGATTTCAGCATCCCGGTACAGGGCTTCTTCTACCGAATGTTCCGGATCCAGTTCCTCAGGGATCTGGGAGAAGATCTCCAGTTCGTACCGGACGGCCTGGAGATCCTGGGGCCACTGGAGGAACCCCAGCCGGGGCCCTCCTGTCATATAGCGCTGGATGTACCGGGGCATCCGGTGCTGGACGGCATTGTCCAGCTGCCCCAGGAACAGTCCCGGCAGCAGCGCCCCTACCAGCAGCCAGCGCCACCGCCGTCTTTCCATATGCTGCAGCATCTTTCTCCCTCCCTGTTGTTATTGTATTCCTAATCATAACAGTTCCCCATGAAAAAGGAAGAGCAAAGGTGTGAAATTTGTGGTAAAAAAAGAGCCGGTGCCTAAGCACCAGCTCTTTTTGTCAGCTGACCGTTGACGGTACTGTTGCTTCCGCAACGGCGCCTCTGTCATTCACCCTTAATGGTCTTGATGATCAGTTTGTTTACCATGCCCGGGTTGGCTTTGCCCCGGGATTTCTTCATGACCTGGCCTACCAGGAAGCCGATGGCCTTGTCCTTGCCGGCCTTGTAGTCGGCTACAGACTGGGGATTGGCAGCAATGGCCTCATCCACCATGGCCTGGATGGCTCCTTCGTCGCTGACCTGTTCCAGGCCCAGCTTCTTCACCAGATCGGCAGGAGCTTCGTCCTTTTTCAGCATTTCTGCAAAGACCTTCTTGGCCAGTTTGCTGGACAGCACGCCCTTTTTGATCAGGGCCACCATCTGTCCCAGATGAGCCGGGGACACGGGGAATTCCCCGATGCCGCAGTTGTTGCTGTTCAGGTACGCGGACACATCCCCCAGGATCCAGTTGGCCACGCCTTTGGCGTCGTCGGTTTCCTTGGCGGCTGCATCGAAGTACTCAGCCATCTTCTTGTCAGCCACGATCAGTTCTGCAGAATAGTCATCCAGCCCTTTTTCGTTCATGAGACGGGCTTTCCGGGCATCCGGCAGTTCCGGCAGTTCGCTCTTGGCCTTTTCCACCCATTCTTTTTCGATGATGATGGGAGCCAGGTCCGGTTCCGGGAAATACCGGTAATCGTGGGCTTCTTCCTTGGACCGCATGGAGAAGGTCATCCCCTGGGCATCGTCCCAGGTACGGGTTTCCTGGACCACATGGCCCCCGTCTTCCAGAATTTCCTTCTGCCGTTCCACTTCGTATTCAATGGCTCTTTCCAGGGCCTTGAAGGAGTTCAGGTTCTTGATTTCCGCCCGGGTGCCGAATTCCTTGGCCCCTACGGGCATAATGGAAATGTTGGCATCGCAGCGCATGGAGCCTTCCTGCATCTTGCCGTCGCAGACCCCGGTGTACTGGAGGTAGGCCCGGAGTTTTTCCATGTAGGCACGGGCTTCCGCCGCAGACCGCATGTCCGGTTCGGACACGATTTCGATCAGAGGCACCCCGGCCCGGTTGTAGTCCACTGCAGAGAAATCAGAGGTGCTGATGGAAGCACCGGAATGGACCAGTTTCCCGGCGTCTTCTTCCATATGGATCCGGGTGATGCCGATCCGTTTGGTTTCCCCGTCCACGTTCACGTCCAGGTGCCCGTTCAGGGCAATGGGCTGATAGAACTGGGAAATCTGGTAGGCTTTGGCCAGATCCGGATAGTAGTAGTTTTTCCGGTCGAATTTGCTGTAGCGCTGGATCTCGCAGTTCACAGCCAGAGCAAAGCGCAGGGCAAATTCCACCATCTGCTTGTTGATCACAGGCAGAGCCCCGGGCATGCCCAGACAAACCGGGCATACATGGGTGTTGGGGGCACCGCCGAATTCCGTGGAGCAGGAGCAGAAAGCCTTGGTCTTGGTTTTCAGTTCCGCATGGACTTCCAGACCGATTACGGTAGTATATTCTGTCATTATTTCCGACCTCCCAGAGGTGCCACGGCTTTATGGAAATCCGTAGCCTGTTCAAAGGTATAAGCTGCCCGCAGCAGGGTCTCTTCGCCCAGAGCCTTGCCGATGAGCTGGGCCCCTACCGGCATGTTGTCCACAAAGCCGCAGGGGATGGAAATGCCGGGCAGGCCGGCCATGTTCACCGGAATGGTGGTTACGTCCAGCATGTAGACGGTCAGAGGATCCATCTTGGCATCCAGAGGATAAGCCACCACCGGGGAGGTGGGAGTCAGCAGCAGATCGCATTTTTCGAAGGCGTTGGCAAAGTCCTGACGGATCAGGGTCCGGACCTGCATGGCCTTGTTGTAATAGGCATCATAGTACCCGGAGCTGAGCACGTAGGTCCCCAGCATGATCCGGCGGCGGACTTCCTTGCCGAAGCCTTCCGTACGGGTCTTGCGCATCATTTCCGGAGCGCTTTCCGCAGCCATTTCCCGGAAGCCGTACCGGACACCGTCGAAACGGCCCAGGTTGGCGGAGGCTTCTGCCGGAGCGATGATGTAATAGGTGATTACGGCATATTCCGTATGAGGCAGGGACACTTCGATCACATGGGCACCCAGTTCTTCGAACTTCTTGGCAGCCAGCTTGATCTGGGCAGCCACTTTGGGGTCCGTGCCTTCCCCGAAGTATTCCTTGGGCAGGCCGATGGTCAGGTCCTTCACATCCTGGCGCAGAGCCTTGGTGTAGTCAGGGACCGGTGCATCATAGGAGGTGGAATCATGGGCATCCAGGCCGCTGATGGTGTTCAGCACCAGGGCGGCGTCGGTGACGTCACGGGCAATGGGCCCCACCTGGTCCAGGGAGGAGGCGAAAGCCACACAGCCGTACCGGGAAACCCGGCCGTAGGTGGGTTTCAGCCCTACGCAGCCGTTGAAGAAAGCCGGCTGCCGGATGGAACCGCCGGTATCAGAGCCCAGGGACCAAATGGCTTCCCCGGCTGCAATGCTGGCAGCGCTGCCGCCGGAAGAACCGCCGGGCACCCGGGACAGATCCCAGGGGTTGTGAGTGATCTGGAAATGGGAGGTTTCCGTGGTGGACCCCATGGCGAATTCATCCATGTTGGTCTTGCCCAGGAAAATGGTTTCGTCCTTCCGCAGGTTTTCGATGACGTGGGCATCGTATACCGGCACGAAGTTTTCCAGGATCTTGGAGGCGCAGGTCATCCGGACACCCTTTACGCTGATGTTGTCCTTGATGGCGCCGGGGATCCCGGCCAGGGGTTTGATGGTCTCGCCGTCGGCGATCATCTTGTCCACTTTGGCTGCCTGGGCCAGGGCATTTTCCTTGTCCAGGGTAATATAGGCCTTGACCTGGTCTTCCACTTCGTCGATCCGGTCATAGACCGCTTTGGTCAGTTCCACGGAGCTGATTTCTTTCTTCACCAGCTTGTCATGGAGCTCATGTGCAGTTTCACTGTATAAAGCCACTGTTCTGCCTCCTCTTATTCGATAACCCGGGGAACTTTGAAGCCGCCTTCATATTCCTCCGGAGCATTCTTCATGGCGTCCTCGTGGGACAGGCTCTCAACAGGAACGTCTTCCCGCAGCACATTGCTGATGGGAAGCACATAGGGAGAAGGTTCGATTCCCTTGGTATCCACTTTCTTTAAGATTTCAGCATAATTCAAAATCTGGTTGAACTGCTCAACAAACTTGTCCATTTCATCGTCCGGAACATTTAACCGGCACAGATTTGCGATATGCTTTACATCATTGACTGTAACGCTCATTTTTTCACCGCCTATCGAAAATCTATTCCAGCAGGGCAGTCAGGGCCCGCCGGAACCAGTTTTACTAAAAGATTATATCACAGTCCCATCATTTAGAAAACCATTTTGCCCGTCTTTCCCTGTCTCCATGCCCGTTCCGGCCCCTTGACAAAATTTCCGGGAACAGGTAATGTATTCCTATATAAATAGTATGCATTATTGGCACCCTGTGCCCTGCAAGGAGGAAAAAAATCATGAAATTCACCACTGCCTGTATCCACGGAGGCGGCCCCAACGATGCCACCGGCGCCGTCTCTCCGGCTCTGTATCTCACATCCACTTTTGCCCATCCCGGCCTGGGGAAATCCACCGGCTGGGCCTATACCCGGGAATCCAACCCCACCCACGCCAGACTGGAAAAAGTCCTGTCCACCCTGGAAGGGGGCACCGATGCCCTGTGCTTTTCCTCCGGCATGGCAGCCATTGATGCGGTGATGCGGCTTTTTGCCCCGGGAGACCACCTGATCACCGGTTTCGACCTGTACGGCGGGTCCTTCCGGCTGTTCCGGACCACCTATGAGCCCCTGGGCCTGACCTTCACCGCCGTCCACACCAGTGATCTGAAGGCCGTGGAAGAGGCCATCACCCCCGCCACCAAAGCCATCTATCTGGAAACTCCCACCAACCCCACCATGGAAATCACGGACCTGGAAGCCATCAGCGAACTGGCCCACAAACACGGGATCCTGGTGATTGTGGACAATACCTTCCTGTCCCCCTATTTCCAGCGGCCTCTGACCCTGGGAGCGGATATTGTGGTCCACAGCGGCACCAAGTACCTGGCCGGCCACAATGACTCCCTGGCAGGGTTTGCCGTCAGCCGGGAAGCGGAGGTGGCCGCCCGGCTCCGGACCATCTACAAGACCACCGGGGCCGTGCTCAGCGTCTTCGATGCCTGGCTCCTGCTCCGGAGCCTGAAGACCCTGCCGGTGCGGATGAAACAGCACCAGGAAAATGCCCTGTACCTGGCCCAGTGGCTGCGGGAACAGCCACTGGTGGAAAAGGTGCTGTATCCCGGCCTGCCGGACCACCCGGGCTATGAAATCCAGAAGAAACAGGCCAGCGGATTCGGAGGGATGATTTCCTTCTATGTGAAGTCCCCGGAAGCCGCCAAGACCATCCTGGAAAAGATCCAGCTGATCCAGTTCGCAGAAAGCCTGGGAGGCACCGAAAGCCTGCTCACTTATCCCATTACCCAGACCCATGCGGACCTGACCCCGGAAGAAGCGGAAGCAAAGGGCATCACCCACACCCTGCTCCGGTTCTCCGTAGGCCTGGAAGACAAAGAAGACCTGCGGGACGACCTGGCCCAGGCCTTCGAGCAATGTAAATAACAAAAGAGCTGCCGCGACGCGGCAGCTCTTTTGTTATTTTTCCAACAGCCGTACAGCTTCATCCCCTACTTCCTGGGTGGTGGCGGTACCGCCCATGTCCGGAGTCAGGACTTTCTTTTCCACCATCATGGTCTCGATGATGTCGATGAGTTTCTTGCCCCAGTCCTTGTGGCCGAAGAAGTCCAGCATCTGGCTGGCGGACCAGATGGAGGCCAGAGGGTTCGCCTTGCCCTGGCCGGCAATATCCGGAGCACTGCCGTGGATGGGTTCGAACATGGAAGGATATTTCCGTTCCGGGTTCAGGTTGGCGCCGGCAGCCAGGCCCATGCCGCCGGAAATGGCGGCTCCCAGGTCCGTCAGGATGTCCCCGAACAGGTTAGAGCACACAATGATCCCGTACCGTTTGGGATCCTTCACCATGAACATGCTGGCCGCATCCACCAGGTAGGAATGGGTTTCCACATCGGGATAGTCCTTCCCCACTTCCGCAAAGATCTGGTCCCAGAACACCATGGAATAGTTCAGGGCATTCCCTTTGGAAATGCTGGTAAGGGATCTGTGTTCCTTCCGGGCCAGGTCATAGGCGTACCGGATGATCCGTTCCGTGCCGAACCGGGAGAACACGCTGTCCTGGATCACTACTTCCCGGGGGGTGTCCTTGTACAGCCAGGCACCGGCCCCGGCATATTCCCCTTCACTGTTTTCCCGGACGAACACCATGTCGATGTCTTCCCGTTTCACTCCCGCCAGAGGGCAGGGAGCCCCCTTCAGCAGTTTCACCGGCCGCAGGTTCACATACTCATCGAAGCTCTTCCGGATCTTGATCAGAAGCCCCCGGAGGGAAATATGGTCCGGCACCCCGGGATAGCCCACAGCCCCCAGATAGATGGCGTCAAAGTGGGACAATTGTTCGATCCCGTCTTCCGGCATCATTTCCCCGTGTTCCAGGTAGTACTGGCAGCCCCAAGGGAAACAGGTGAAGTCAAAGCCGAAGGAACCGTCCAGTTCCGCTGTCCGTTTCAATACCTTGATGCCTTCCGCCAGCACTTCCGGCCCGATGCCGTCGCCGCCGATCACTGCGATTTTGTAGATTTTCTTTTCCATTGCTGTTCCTTCTTTCTTCCAGAATCCAAAAAGCCATGGACGGACCCGCCCTTTTCATGCTATTACTATAATACAAAAGTATTGTTTTGTGAACTTTCTGTCATTCAGTCTGACCAACGAAAAGTTTGGCAAATCCCAAAGAATCAGGAGGCAATCATGTCCATCACCCCGGAACAGATCCGCTACTTCATCACCGCCTGCCGGTACATGAACTTCACCAAGGCCGCCGAAGAGCTCCACCTCACCCAGCCCGGCCTCAGCAAGGCCATCCGGGAACTGGAAAGCCAGTGCGGGGCCGCCCTGTGGGAACGGCATCACAATTCCCTGGCCCTGACCCCTGCCGGCCGGGTATTCCTGGAACAGGCCCGAAAATTCCAGGACCAGTATGAACAGCTGGAAGCCACCGCCCGGTCCCTGGGATCCGGAGAAGCCCTGCTGCGGATCGGCCTGGTTCCCATGTGCGGCAACACCATTTTCCCCGGTCTCCACCGGGCCCTCCAGGAAGCCTGGCCCCAGCTGCGGATCATCACCACCGAAGCCACCGGTCCCACCCTGTATTCCCTGCTGGACCAGCAGGAAATCGATCTGGCCCTGTGCGTCACCAATCATCTGCCGGAAGCCCCCTACCACTGTCGGGTATTGAAGGACAGCCGGCTCATGCTGTTCGTCCACAAAAACCATCCCCTGGCCCGGCGGACTTCCGTGGACCTGCAGGACCTGGAGGATGAACCGCTGGTCCTGTTCACCGACCAGTTCGGCCAGACCCGGTACCTGCGCCGGCTGTTCGCCGCCTGCCAGGTCCACCCCAGGATTCTCCACCAGACCTCCCAGGTGTTCACCATCCTGGAATACATCCGCCACCAGGCCGCCCTGGGTTTTCTTTCTGAAGAATTTGCCCAGGACGAAAAGAACCTGGTGGCCATCCCCGTGAATCAGATTGCCACCGGTCACGTGAATTTCGTCTGGAACCGGGATCCGGACCAGTTCCCCGCCCTGAAGCGGTTTTTGGAGTTTGTGGAAGAGAGGTGGCCCCGGTAGGGGCAGCAGGACCCGTCTGCAGTCTCTAGTCAGCAGTCCATAGTGAGCTTTTTGATTTACAATGTAAATCAACTATATTATAATTTTGGCTGATTTATTTAATAGGTAATCAAAAAAGGACCCGTTCCCCGGCAGGGGAACGGGTCCTTTCCTACGGCCGCTGACCGCTGACATTTTTTTATTTCATTACCAGCTGGCTCAGGTCGGCCACCTGGTTTACCTGCTTCTTCACCTGGTTCAGCAGGGCCAGACGGTTGTTCTTTACTTTTTCGTCCTTGTCCATGACCATCACCGCATCGAAGAAGGCGTTGACGGGAGCGGCCAGTTCATCGTTGGCGGCCAGCAGGTCGGCATACTTCCGTTCTGCAGCCAGAGGAGCGGTGGCGGCAGCCACTTTTTCCACGGCGTCGAAGAGGGCCTTTTCTGCGGCATCCTGGAACAGGGCGGCATCCACAGGGGCTTCCACCACATTGTTCTTGCTGATGTTTTCCACCCGGGTAAAGGCCTGGATGCTGTCGGCGGCTTTATCCGTTTCCAGATAGGCAGCCAGGGCATCGGCCCGGACGAAGATATCTGCCAGGTCGTCCAGTCCCGGAGCGGCCAGCACCGCATCCACCACGTCATACCGGACCCCTTTGTCCAGCAACATGTTCTTGGCCCGCTGGGCGAAGAAGTCGGCCACTTCATCCAGCAGTTTGGCTTCGTTTTCCACTTCCACCGGCAGGTTCTTCAGGGTTTCCGCCAGTACGGCCCGGAGCGGGAAGTGGACCCCGCCGTCGGCCACGATGTTCAGGATGCCCAGAGCCTGACGGCGCAGGGCGTAGGGATCCTGGGACCCGGTGGGCGCCATGCCCCGGCTGAAGGTGGCCACAATGTTGTCCAGTTTGTCCGCCACAGCCAGGATCCGGCCTTCGTTGCTCTGAGGCAGTTCATCGCCGGCAAACCGGGGCATGTACTGTTCCCCGATGGCCTGGGCCACTTTCTCCCCTTCTTTGTCCAGGAGAGCATATTCCTTGCCCATGGTGCCCTGGAGTTCAGTGAATTCCGTCACCATGCCGGTGACCAGATCCGCCTTGGACAGGAGAGCAGCCCGTTCCACGGCCTTGGCATCCGCTTCCAGGCCGGTGGCTTTCACCAATACGTCGCACAGCTTCTGGAGCCGTTCCGTCTTGTCATACATGTTCCCCAGGCCGTGCTGGAAAGCCACCTCGTGGAGCCCTTCCCGGTGCTGGGCCAGGGATTTCTTCCGGTCGTTGTCGAAGAAGAACACGGCATCGTCCAGACGGGCCCGGAGCACCCGTTCATTCCCGTGGGTCACGATGTCCAGATGTTCCTTGCCCCCGTTCCGGACGGTGATGAATTTGGGCATCAGTTTCCCATCCTTGTCGAACATGGGGAAGTACCGCTGATGATCCCGCATGGGGGTGATGATGGCGCAGTCCGGCAGACGCAGGTACTTGTCATCGATATGGCCGCACAGCGCCGTGGGATATTCCACCAGGAAGGTGACTTCTTCCAGCAGGTCCGGAGAAATGGCCGCTTTGCCTCCTTCGGCCACAGCCAGGTCTTCGATCTGTTTCCGGATGGTTTCCCGGCGTTTGTCCACGTCCACCATGACGAAGTTGTCTTCCATGGTCTTTTCGTAGGAAGCGGCATCAGGGATGGTGATCAGATGGTTGCTCAGGAACCGGTGGCCCCGGGCTTCTCTGCCGCTCTTTACATCGTTGGCTTCCACCGGGATCACCTGATCATCCAGGAGAGCCACCATCCAGCGGAAAGGACGGACGAACCCGAAATCATAGTCAGCCCACCGCATGGTCTTGGGGAAGTTCAGAGAATGGAGGATGTCATCCAGGATGGCCGGCAGCAGGTCGATGGTCTTTTTGCCTTCCAGATGCTTCACGGCGTACACATAGCCGTCCTTCTGGACCAGATCCTTTACATCCACACCCTGGCCCCGGGCAAATCCCTGGGCGGCGCGGGTGGGGTTCCCTTCCTTGTCAAAGGCGATCTTCAGGGACGGCCCCTTGCTTTCCACATTGGAATCTTCCTGTTTTTCCGCTACCCCTTCCGCCAGGAAAGCCATCCGGCGGGGAGTCCCGTACACTTTCACCGTGCTGAAGGGGATCCGGGCTTCGGCCAGCTTCTTCCCGGCCAGTTCCTTGTATTCCTTCAGGATGCCGGGCATGTATTGGGCCGGCATTTCTTCCGTTCCGATTTCATATAATAAATTTGCCATATCCATTACCCTCTCTTCAGCATGGGGAATCCCAGTTTTTCCCGTTGTTCCACATAGGCCGCCGCACACAGCCGGGCCAGTGCCCGCACCCGGGAGATGTAGTTGGTCCGTTCGCTGACGCTGATGGCGCCCCGGGCATCCAGCAGGTTGAAGGTGTGGGAGCATTTCAGCACATAGTCATAGGCCGGACGGATGTTGCCGGTGAGGATGACCCGTTTGGCTTCCTTTTCGTACTTGTCGAACAGGTCGAACAGCAGGTCGATGTCAGCGATGTCAAAGCTGTACCGGGACTGTTCCACTTCGTTGGTGTGGAACACATCCCCGTAGGTCACATCCCCCACCCACTGGAGGTCGTAGACGTTTTCCACCCCCTGGATGTACATGGCCAGCCGTTCCAGGCCATACGTGATTTCCACAGCCACCGGTTTGATGTCGATGGAACCCACCTGCTGGAAATAGGTGAACTGGGTGATTTCCATCCCGTCCAGCCAAACTTCCCAGCCCATGCCCCAGGCCCCCAGGGTGGGAGATTCCCAGTTGTCTTCCACGAACCGGATATCATGTTCTTCCGGATGGATGCCCAGTTCCCGCAGGCTTTCCAGGTACAGTTCCTGGATGTTGCTGGGGGACGGCTGCATGATCACCTGGAACTGGTGATGCTGATACAGACGGTTGGGGTTGTCCCCGTACCGGCCGTCAGCAGGACGGCGGGAAGGTTCCACATAGCACACGTTCCAGGGTTCCGGCCCCAGTACCCGCAGGAAGGTGGACGGGTTCATGGTCCCGGCGCCCTTTTCCACGTCATAAGGCTGAGCCATGATGCAGCCCTGGTTGGCCCAGTACTTCTGCAGGTTCAAAATGATGGTCTGAAAATCCATTTTCTCTCCTCCTATACAAAAACTCCCGTCTCTGTAATATAGACAGGATACTCTACATTACAGGGACGGGAGGTTGTTCCGCGGTTCCACCCTGTTTGCCGCCCGAAAGCGGCCTCTCTTGTGAAGCGAACGCTCAGGGATGCCAACCCCCTCATTGCGTATTACAGAGGAACTATAACAAATCAGGCGGAACTTGTCAAGGTGTTTGTGAGAAGCCAGTGCAGAGTGAAGAGTGCAGAGTGCAGAGCACGGGACCGTAGAGTCCGCACAACCGGCGGCTCGCCAGATGTACGAGTCTCCGACCCCAACGATGTAGGGGCGGGCCGCAGGCCCGCCCTTCCCGGCCACCCAGAGGGCAAAAGGCTTCTATACTCTTCCACCCGCGAAGGCTCTCCGCCGGGAGGGCAGACCCGTTCGTCCCTGGTGGGAGGCTCACAGCCTATCGCCTTGTCCTGACGGTCAAAGGCAGCGGCTACGGAGCAGGAAGCCGGACCCCATCGCCCGCGTGCTCCACCCCAGGAGCGACGACACCCGATGTTGTCCCGCCGACTCCTCCTGGGCCTGCCCTCCCGGCTCTCGAAGAATCGATGTATACTCGTACAAAGTACCAGCAAGGCCGGAGGCCAAGTCCGCCCTTATCACCATTTCAACATTCCGCAGTGAATTTTCCCAATATCCTAAACTGCTCAGTTTTTCAATATATATTTACATACAATTTCTTTACCTTCTTCCAGAATTTTTTCCAAAATTCTAGTTTCATGGGGACTAAATCTTGGAATATAAGGAGCCACTTCTTTTCTCTTCAACAAATTGCATCCGTGAAACAGTTTGTTATATATTTTGTCGATGACAGGACTCTTCCTGTTGCCGATAAAATTGGCCCCGACCGTTTTGGTAATGTCACCTGTTAAATTCCAGAAGTCCAAAATATCTGCCAGCTTGCTGCTGCCAATTTGCAGGTGATCCATGTCACATAGATATCCATTTTCCGTATCAATCCTGATTCCTTGGGACTGCGCAAACTGCTGTATTTCAAATTCACTGCCAAAGATCAGGATATCCTGCTTCCCATTACAATAGATCCTATCCTTGTGATTTGTCATCCAAATGCAGTATTTCATGATATGGTTATATTTGAATCCAAGAAGGTAATACTCCATATTCTACCGTCCTTTTCCATGGCGAATCAAAAAAAACTCCCCCGCCCTGACACAGCGTCAGGACCGGGGGAGTTTCCACAGTGTTGAAGTTGGTGGGCCCACAAGGATTCGAACCTTGGACCAACCGGTTATGAGCCGGGGGCTCTACCGCTGAGCTATAGGCCCAATGCTAAAATTATAAACCAGAAAAGGAAATTCTGTCAATTATTCCAGGAATTCCTTCAGGGGTTTGCTCCGTTTTGGGCTCCGGAGTTTCCGCAGGGCCTTGGCTTCGATCTGCCGGATCCGTTCCCGGGTGACCCCGAAATACTGGCCCACTTCTTCCAGGGTACGGGTACGGCCGTCCATAAGGCCAAACCGCAGTTCCAGCACTCTCCGTTCCCGGGCGCTCAGGTGTTCCTGGAGCACTTTGCCCAGCTGTTCCTGGAGCAGGGTGTAGGAGGCGGCATCCGCCGGAGACGGAGCCTCCTGGTCTTCGATGAAGTCTCCCAAGTGAGAGTCTTCTTCTTCCCCGATAGGGGTTTCCAGGGAAACCGGTTCCTGGGCGATTTTCTGGATCTCCCGGACCCGTTCCACAGGCACGTCCATTTCCTTGGCGATTTCTTCCGGGGTCGGTTCCCGTCCCAGTTCCTGGAGCAGCTGCCGGGATACCCGGACCAGCTTGTTGATGGTTTCCACCATGTGCACCGGGATCCGGATGGTCCGGGCCTGGTCGGCAATGGCACGGGTAATGGCCTGCCGGATCCACCAGGTGGCGTAGGTACTGAACTTGAATCCCTTGTTGTAATCGAACTTTTCCACAGCCTTGATCAGCCCCAGGTTCCCTTCCTGGATCAGATCCAGGAACAGCATCCCACGGCCCACATACCGTTTGGCAATGCTGACCACCAGCCGGAGGTTGGCTTCGGACAGGCATTTCTTAGCGTTGTCCCCGCAGAATTCCATCCGGTGGAGGAGACGGCTGAAGCGTTTTTTGGCTTCTTCGATCTTGCTCTTGGTTTCCTCATCCACTTTCTGGTGGAGGGCTTTGTCGTCGATCACGGCAAACAGTTCCTGGAGAGTCCCCAGGGTGCTTTCCTCGGCTTCTTCCGCCGGATCGTCCGGGTGGACGGACTTCACCGTATGGGCCACCTTGTATTTGTTTTCCTGGAGCAGCCGGTTCAGCCGCTTCTTTTCGTCCATGGTGAAAGCCTTTACCAGGTTCTGGTAGTCTTCCGTATCCAGGATGTGATCCGTATTGGACAGAAGCTGGGCCTTCCGGTAGGTCAGGGAAACGCTCCGGTTGTCCACCCAGATGCCTTCTCTGGTGAGCAGTTCATTGGCTTCGTCCAGCAGCTTGCCGATGGACAGCCGTTTGTTCACCGGCGGGAATTCCCCGTCCGGCTTGTCCCCTTTCAGGATGGCTTTGGCCTGGTTGCCTTTGTCGGCCCGTTTGGCCAGTTTGATTTCGTCATCCCCGGCCAAAAGGGGCACCCGGCCGATTTCCTTCAGATACATGCGGACCGGGTCATCCACAATGACCCCTTCCGGAACGGACAGGTTGGCCAGTTCCGATTCGTCCACTTTCAGTTCGTCTTCATCGATGGTTTCCGGTTCCTCATCTTCGGCCCCGTCATCCACCACTTCAATGTTCTTTTCAGCCAGTTTGGAATAGATGGCATCCATCTCATCTACAGAGACAGTGTCTTCGTTCTGCAGCCGGTCCTGGATTTCCTTGTAGGTGAGAACGCCGTGATTCTTTTTGGCCAGCGCTTCGAATTCCGCCAGGTATTCCGCCGCGGTTTTGGGTTTGTCTTTCTTGCCTGCCTTGCTTCTGGTTTTCGTTCCTGAACCCGCCTTTCCCGTGGGTTTTGCCGCCTTCTTCTTTCTGGGAGCAGCCTTGGCTTTCCCCACTGCCGTGGGCTGGGCCTCACTCTGTCCTTTCTCTGCTGCCGTGGCAGTCAGCTGCGGCTCCAATTCTTTCTTTTCTTTTTCAGTCATTGGGGCGTTCCCTCCTTTCTTTCAAATGAGAAAAATCTGCATTTCCCGGCTTCATACCGGTTTTGTCAATTTTCCTATCTCCAATTTTATTCGCCGACATTCTTCTAATTCCTGCAAAAATTTTTCATTTCCCTCTTTTTCATATTTTTCCGCCAGTTGGCTGTGTTTTTCATATTCCCGGTCCAGGGCTGCAATCTGCAGCCGCCGGAGGCAGTCCTCCAGGATGGAGGGCAGGGTGCCCTTTTCCACATTGAGGCTCAGGATGCCCGTCAGTTCTGCCGCTCCCTCTTCTTCCAGATGGGGGAACAAGTCCCGGGGATCCCGGTAGGTCCCTTCCTGGACCATCCGGAGGAAGGTGGTGAAAATGGCCTGCCGGGCCGGGGTGGTGAAGGATTCCAGATGGGCGATGCCCTCCTGGCCCGGACGGGGCGGGATTCCTTCCAGGAAAGCCCGGAGCACCAGCCGTTCCGCCTGTTCCGTAGGGCTGGTCACCTTCACCTGCCGCTGGGTGAGCCATTCCGGATTGTAGCTCCGGCCCCCGGACTGTCCCTGGGTCAGCTTCCGGTATTCGCTCTGGATCAGCCCTTCGTCAATGGCCAGCCGCCGGGACAGATCCCGTATCCGTTCCCCCACTTCCACGTCGCTCTGGCAGTCCCGGAACAGGGGCAGCACTTTGGCCACCGCTTCCACTTTGCCTCCCAGGGTCTCCAGATCGCATTCTCCCAGCACCGTATCCAGCTGGTAGTCCATGCCCGGTTTAGCATTCTTCAGCAGTTCCTCGAAGGCTTCCCGGCCTTCCTTCCGGATGAATTCGTCCGGATCCTTTCCGTCGGTCACATGCATCACCCGGCATTTGAGCCCGGCCTGGAGGGCCAGGGGAATGGCCCGCATGGCCGCCGCACGTCCGGCCCGGTCGCTGTCGAAACAGAAGACCACTTCCGGGGTGAGCCGCTTCAACAGGGCCGCCTGATGGTCCGTAAAAGCCGTACCCATGGAGGCCACCGCCCAGTCGATGCCGGCGGCATGGAGACTGATGGCGTCCATGTGCCCTTCCACGATCAAGGCCTGCTGCCGTTTCCGGATGGGGCCGGAAGCCCGGTCCAGTCCGAACAGCAGATTTCCCTTGTGGAACCAGGGGGTTTCCGGGGTGTTCATGTACTTGGCCGGGGAGGCGTCCTTGTCCAGGATCCGGCCGGTAAAGCCTACCACCCGGCCCCGGGGATCCCGGATGGGAATCATTACCCGGGCCCGGAATTTATCGTAGACTCCGGTGCCCCGCTGCCTGGGACTGACCAGCCCCGCCTTCAGCAGCACGGCTTCCGTCACCCCCCGTTTTTCCAGGGCGGTGGAAAGAGTCTGGAAATCCGGCGGGGCCAGCCCCAGGCCGAAGGACTCGATAATGTCCTTCCCGATGCCCCGGCCGGCCAGGTACTGGATCCCCCGCTCCCCGTACCGGGTGTTCACCAGACAGGAGTGGAAGAACCGGGAAGCCAGGTCGTTGGCGGCCAGCACTTCTTTCGTTTCCTTTTCCCGGGCGATTTCCCGGGCGGATTTGGCCCGTTCCGGCACCGGGATCCCGTACTTTTCCGCCAGCTGCTTCAGGGCTTCCGGGAAGGTCAGATTGTCCCGCTTCATCACATAAGAGAACACATCTCCCCCGGCCCCGCAGCCGAAGCAGTGGAACAGCCCCCGGGCCGGATCCACCTTGAAGGAAGGAGTCTTTTCCCCATGGAAGGGACAGCAGCCCCAGTACTGGGTGCCACGGCGCTTCAGGTTCACCGTTTCGGAAACGATGGCCAGGATATCCGCGGCCTGCCGCACCTGCTCTTTGAAATTGGTCATTTTTTCTTTCAGTTCATCCATGGGATCCTTCCTTCTTCACTCCTGCAGTACTGTATGTATTCGACAAAAAAGAGGAAATTCCTGCTAATACAGAAATTTCCTCTTGACAAAATCCCTTTTCAGGATTCGTAGTCAAAACGTTTCCGGAGATATTCCAGGATCAGGCTGGCGGTTTCCTCAATGGCCCGGTTGGACACGTTGATGATCATGCAGTGGAGCTGCTGCATAATGGCCCGGGCGTATTCCAGTTCCTCCTGGATCCGGTGGATGTCCGCATAGTTGGCCCCGTCAGTGAGCCCCATGGCCTTGAGCCGGGCACAGCGGATCTCGTTGAGCTTGTAGGGGTCGATCAAAAGACCGATGATCCGGCTGGAAGGCACCTTGAACAGTTCCTCAGGAGGCGGGATCTCCGGCACCAGAGGCACGTTGGCCACCTTCAGCTGCTTGTTGGCCAGGTACATGGAAAGAGGGGTCTTGGAAGTCCGGGACACCCCGATGATCACCAGGTCCGCCTTGGCCAGTCCCCAGGGGTTCTTCCCGTCATCGTACTTGATGGCAAATTCCACCGCCGCCACCCGTTTGAAGTATTCATGGTCCAGGGCATGGATCAGGCCGGGCTGGTTCTTGGGCAGGAGCCCGGAGGTCTTCTCGATGGCCTTCAGCACAGGACCCAGGATGTCCACCACTTCCACATCCAGTTCAATGGCCTTCTGGGCCACTGCCTTCCGCATTTCCGGGGACACGATGGTGTAGCACACAATGGCATTCTGTTCCTTGGCTTCCGTGAGGATCTTGTCGATCTGCTCCACGCTCTTTACGTAGGGCACCCGGATGATATCGAATTTCTCCTGGACAAACTGGCTGGTGGTGGCTTTCACCACGGATTCCGAAGTTTCTCCGATGGAGTCAGAGATGGCATAGATGATCGGTGCTTTAGCTATGATAATTCCCTCCCTTTCCTTCCGCCAGCTCCACCAGGAGCCGGGTAAAGTTGGTCTTGGTCACCCGTCCCAGGACTTTCAGCCGCCGGGGATCCTCATCCAGAGGCCGGACCACCGGCAGGCAGTCGATTTCGTGGTCCATAAGCCGCCGGGCTGCCGAAGCCGCCGGTTCCTCCGGCTTGGCCGTGACGATTTTGCTCAGCGGTGTCATCACCATGGCCACCGGCAGCTGGTGCAGGTCGGACCCGGGGTTGAGGGCCGCCTTCAGCAGGTCCTTCCGGGACACCACCCCGTGGAGCAGTCCTTCCGGCCCTTCCACCACGAATACGGTGCCCACGTCTTCCAGGAACATGGTGATGGCGGCATCATAGGCACTTTTTTCGCTGCTCACCACAATGGGAACGGATTTGATGTCTTCCACGGTAACGGAAGACAGTTCCTCCTGGAGGAGCCCCAGAGTGTTCTTGCCAGTGTAGTAGTACCCCACCCGGGGCCGGGCATCCAGGATGCCGCTCATGGTCAGGATGGCCAGGTCGGACCGGAGGGCCGCCCGGCTGAGCCCCAGTTCCCGGGCAATGGTTTCCCCGGCCACCGGGCCCTCCTGCCGTACGATTTCCGCAATTTTCCGCTGTCTAGCACTGAGAGGAATGGGACTCATCTCCTTTCCCTTGGATTCAGTCTCATTATAGAAGAAAAAGCAACAGGGTGCAAGAAGAGGGTGTGAAAGAATTCACACCCCTCTTTTTATTACCAGGCCAGTTCTTCCTCGTGGAGGTTCCGGCCCCGTCCGGTGAGTTTGTCCAGGATCAGCCGCTGTTCCACCTGGGCCACCATCTTTTTGGTGAATTTCACCGCATCCGGGTTTACGGACATACTGTCGATGCCGCTCTGGACCAGGAAGGCGGCGAATTCCGGATAGACGCTGGCAGCCTGGCCGCACAGGGACACGGTCTTCCCATCCCGGTGGGCCACATCGATGAGATGGCGGATGGCCCGTTTCACCGCCAGATTCCGTTCATCGAACAGGTGGGAGATCACATCGTTGTCCCGGTCGCAGCCCAGGGTCAGCATGGTCAGGTCGTTGGACCCGATGGAATAGCCGTCCACGAACTGGTTGAACTGATCCGCCAGGATGATGTTGGCCGGGATCTCCGCCATGAGCCATACCTTGAAGTCCGGCCCTCTGTGGAGTCCTTCTTCCGCCATGATTTCCACCACTTTCCGGGCTTCGTCCACGGTGCGGCAGAAGGGGATCATCACGTTCAGGTTCTTCAGCCCGTATTCTTCCCGGACTTTCCGGACTGCGGCGATTTCCAGCCGGAAGGCGGCGGTGTATTTGGGATCATAGTACCGGGAGGCTCCTCTCCAGCCCAGAAGAGCGCTGGGTTCGTGGGGTTCGAAGGCTTCCCCGCCTTTCAGATCCCGGTATTCGCTGGATTTGAAATCACTGAACCGGAGAGTCACCGGCCGGGGTGCCATGGCGGCGCAGACTTTCCGGAACCCGTCAGCCAGGGCATCCACCACTTTTTCCGGATGGCCGGACTGGATCAGATACAGGGGATGTTCATGGATGTAGGTGGTCCAGATGAATTCTTCCCGCATGAGGCCGATGCCGTCACAGGGCAGGCTGCTGTATTTTTCCGCCAGGGCCGGGTCACCCAGGTTCATGTAAATCTTGGTGCCGGTGACCGGGAAGGTTTCCTGGGCCACGATCTGGGTCTGGGGTGCTGCGGCAGCTGCCGCTTTCTTCACCTGGAGGTTGCCGGCGAACACCACCCCGTTGGAGGCGTCCACGGTAATCTCATCTCCGGTGTGGAGCAGGCTGGTGGCTGCGGTGCCCCGGCTCTTGGTGCCCACGATGCAGGGGATGCCCAGTTCCCGGGAAACGATGGAAGCATGACAGGTCATGCCGCCGCTGTCGGTGACAATGGCCTGGGCCTTCTTCATGGCCGGCACCCAGTCCGGCGCGGTCATTTCCGTGACCAGGATCTCCCCGTCCTTGAATTCATCGATATCGGAGGGGTCCTTGATTACATGGACTTTGCCGTAGCCCATGCCCGGGCTGGCCGGCAGGCCTTTCACCAGTACCTTGGCGCTCTTGGTATCCTGTTCTTCCATTTTTTCCGCCGCCTTCTTTTCCTTGTTTCTCCGGGACCATACGGTTTCCGGACGGGCCTGGAGGATCCAGATCTTCCCGTCCCGTTCGTCGATGCCCCATTCCATATCCATGTAGCAGCCGTAATGGGCTTCGATTTTCTTGGCGTATCCGGCCAGTTCCAGGATCTGCTGGTTGGTCAGGGTCTGGCGTTTCCGGTCGGCTTCCGGCACCGGCACTTCTTCCGTATCCCCGCCCTTCTTCCGGACCAGCATCACATCCTGTTCGTTGACGGTAGCGGACAGGATCTTCATGTCATCCTTGGATACGATGTAGGTATCCGGGGTGACGATGCCCCCTACCACATATTCGCCCAGGCCCCAGGCTCCTTCGATCATGATGTTTTTGTCGTCCCCGTTGGCCACGTTCACCGTGAACATGACCCCGGCGGCCTTGGAGAACACCATCATCTGGATTACGGCAGAAAGGGCCAGAGACAGATGGTCATAACCCTGTTTTTCCCGGTAGTACACCGCCCGGTCCGTAAAGCAGGAAGCGTAACATTCCTTCACCTTGGCGATGACGCTGTCGGCTCCCTGGACGTTCAGATAGGTATCCTGCTGGCCGGCGAAACTGGCGTCGGGCAAGTCTTCTGCAGTGGCACTGGAGCGGACGGCCACATAGGGCTGGGCTTCCCCCACCTTGGCCGCCAGTTCCCCGTAGGCTTCCCGGATGGCATCCTGGAGATCCTGGGGCATTTCCTGTTCCATGATGGCGGCCCGGAGCTGACCGCACACGGTGCTCAGCTGTTCATTGTCCTCCACATCGGTGAGGCTGGCCAGCAGGCTGCGCATTTTTTCTTCCAGGCCGGTTGCTTTGATGAAGTACCGGTAGGCGTAGGCGGTTGTGGCAAATCCGTAGGGAACCGGCACATCAGTCTTGGAGGTCATTTCCCCCAGAGACGAAGATTTGCCCCCTACAATGTCCACATCTTTCCGTTCCAGCTGTTCGAACCACAACAGGTATGCTTTGGATTTATCCATAATATCGCTCCTTTACTCTACGCTATTGGCGGTTATATCCTCGATATAGTGTATACTATATCACTATGATGCGGCATAATCAAGAGAAAAAATAGGAGGCCTGCTGCCAATGCAGCAGACCCCGGTCAGCGGTCAGCCGTCAACAGTCAACGGCCCAAGGAAGCCAGCACCGCTGGCTTTGAAATGTTATTTTGTTTCTCCCGGCGCTTCCGTGTGGGCGAAAGCCTTGCCCACTGCGCGCTCCGCCACCAGATAGGTGTGGTTCACCGGATCCAGCACCAGGGGACGGAGTTTGGCCGGGTCGATTTTCCCGTCGGTGAGGATGCTTTCGTCAGCGCTTACGTTGAGGATCTCGCCTACCAGCCGCTCGTTTTCCTCATCATAGCTCTTTACCCGGCATTCCAGTACCATGGGCAGTTCCGCAATGATGGGGGCATTCACCCGGCTGGATTTCTCCACATGGAATCCGGCCCGGGCCACTTTGTCCGGTACCTTGTTCCCGGAAACCAGTCCCAGGTAATCGCAGGCCGCCAGCTGGTCTTCCGTGGCCATGCTCACGGTGAAGGCTCCTGTTTTCTTCAGGTTGGCCACGGTTTTGTGGGTCCGGGCCAGGCAGAAGGAAATCTCCGTATCATTGCTGATGCCGCCCCAGGCCGCATTCATCACATCCGGCACACCCTGTTCATCATAGGTCCCGATCATGTACACCGGCTGAGGATAGGTCAGGGGCTTTGCGCCAAAATCTTTCCGCATGGATATCACACTCCTTTGGTTCCATTATACCATAACTGTCACTTTTTCCGGCACAGCAGCCAGAGGAAGTAGGGGGCCCCGAACAGAGCTGTAATGATCCCCACCCGGATCTCTCCCCCCGGCAGGAGCAGCCGGCCCAGGCTGTCGCAGAACACCAGGAACAGACCCCCGCCCAGGGCGCTGAGCGGCAGCAGGGTCCGATGGTCCGGTCCGGCCAGCAGCCGGAGGCAGTGAGGCACCAGGAGCCCCACAAAACCGATGTTCCCTCCGGCGCATACCCCAAGTCCCATCAGAAGGGCCAGCCACCCCAGCAGCAGTTTCCGCCAGAAGGGGGCATCCATTCCCAGGGACAGGGCCTGTTCCTCGCCCAGGCTCAGCACATTCAGCTGCCGGCCCCAAAGGCACAGGACGGCCAGCACCCCTACCAGCACCGGCAGCAGCAGCTTCACCTGGAGCCAGGTGCCCACTCCCAGGTTCCCCAGGGTCCAGAAAAAGTACTGGCGCATAACGGCGTCCGGGGCAAAGCTGAGAAGGCCGGCGGTTAGGGCCCCGCAGAGCAGGCTCACCGCCACCCCGGACAGGAGCAGCTTCACCCGGTCATGGCTCCGGCTGCCCAGGAGCCCCACCAGAAAGGAGGCCAGGGCCGCCCCGGCAAAGGCCCCCAGGGGCAGGAACCAGTAGCTTTTCTGGGGCAGCCCGGTGAGCAGCATCACCACCGCCCCCAGGGAAGCCCCGCCGGTGACCCCCAGGATCCCCGGATCCGCCAGGGGATTCCCGAAGATGCCCTGGAGGGTCGTGCCGGAAGCCCCCAGAGCCGCTCCCGTACCCAGCCCCAGCAGCAGCCGGGGCAGCCGGAGATTCCACAGCACATTTACTTCCAAAGGGCTCCATCCTCCTTGGAACAGCCCCAGGGGAGACACGGGCACCTGGCCGCTGAACAGGGACAGGAGGCACACCGGAACCAGCAGCAGTCCCAGCAGCCTGGCCCAGGCTTTTCCTTTCATGTCTTTCTCCTTTCTCACAAACAAAAAAGACGTTCCCCAAAGGGAGCGTCTGTCTTTTATATAATGCAGTTCCATCCTCACGAGTGCATGGCCCATAGGGGATTCCCACGTATTGACCTGGTAGCGCCAACGAGAATCGAACTCGTGATTTCGCCTTGAGAGGGCGACGTCTTAGCCGCTTGACCATGGCGCCAAGATAAAAAAATGGCTCCGGGACTAGGGCTCGAACCCAGACTAGAAGATCCAGAATCTCCTGTGCTACCATTACACCATCCCGGAAGAAAGCTTACTCAATTATTATAGCATACCCGAAAGAAATTGCAAGGATTTTTCCCAAAATGCCAAAAGAAAAACCACCGCTTTCGCAGTGGCCGGTTTCTGGATAAAAAAAATGGCTCCGGGACTAGGGCTCGAACCCAGACTAGAAGATCCAGAATCTCCTGTGCTACCATTACACCATCCCGGAGTAACTCTCTTTGCTCTCTCAAAGAGTACTTTCTTAGTATACGACGGAGGGCAAAAAAATGCAAGGGATTTTTTACTTTTTTCTAAAAAAATTGGGGAAAGCAAAAGTTTTTAACATGGAAACTAAAAACTCCTGCTTTCCCCCTGTTTTTTATTTTTCATGTGAAAAACTTTCAATCCAAAATCTTTTCCGGCCGGAAATCCAGGTAGTCTCCGGAGACCAGCCGGTACCGGATGCCTTTATGGAGCCCCAGGATACTGTCCTGGAACTGGGCTTCTCCGTGACAGTGGGCATAGATCACCTGTTCCGCTCCGTATTTCTCCGCCATCCGGGTAAAGATGCTCTCCTCTTCCAGGATATTGGTGGGAGGATAGTGGAGGAACACCAGGAACTTCCGGTACCCCGCGTCCTGGGCTTTCCGGAAGGAATCCTCCAGACGGATGGCTTCCCGGCGGACCAGTTTTTGAGCGTGTTTTTCCGCCTCCTGGTCCCAGCTGAGCACTTCTCCGGTAAACCGGTTGATCAGAAAGGGTCCCTCAAAGGTGAATCCCTTGGTCCCCACCAGGGCATAGTCCCGGTAGGCTGCGAAATTGTTCTGGAGGAAGAACAGTTTCCCGGCATACTCCTGGTTCAGGGCGTCGGTTTTCTGGGCTTCCCAGAACATGTCATGGTTCCCCCGGATCAGGATCTTCCGTCCCGGCAGATTGGCAATGAAGTCCAGGTCCTCCCGGCACTGGTACAGCTTCCGTCCCCAGGAATGATCCCCTACCAGCACCAGGGTATCCCCCGGCTGCACCAGTTCCTGGCAGTTCTTCCAGATTTTTTCCTCGTGGCGGACCCAGACGGGCCCCATGGCATCCATGGATTTCTCCGGCCGCTGAAAGGCCAGATGGAGATCTCCCAAGGCATAAAGTGCCATCTGATCCACCTCCTTTTCCCCTATTGTACTCTATTTGTCCGGAGGGTTCCAGATGGATAAAAAGAGGGTACCGCCTATGGCCGCAGTACCCTCTCTGATCATTTCAGCGCAACCAGTTCATACGCTCTGGTCCCCAGCCCGATCTTTTCTCCGTGTTCCAGGGTGGTGGCCCAGTCCACCCGGGGATTGCTGTCCAGGAAGTGGTCGTGGTGACATTCCCAGTCTTTCTGGGCCAGGTGGTCCGCCAGCTGGCTGTTGGGCAGGGGCTGGGCCTTCTGACAGGCATCGGCACAGGCCTGATCCAGGGCAATGGGGTCAAAGGACGCAAACATGCCAATATTGGGCAGGATAGGTGCGTCGTTTTCCCCGTGGCAGTCACAGTTGGGAGAAATATCCATCACCATGTTGATATAGAAGCAGGGACGGCCATGGACCACGGCCAGGGCATATTCCGCCATTTTCCGGTCCAGCAACTCATTGGCATCCCACTGGACGCTCTGGATGGCGTCGAACCCGCAGGCCCCGATGCAGCGGCCGCATCCGGCACATTTTTCCTCATCGATGTGAGCCTTGTGATTGATATAGGAAATGGCATCGCTGCCGCATTCTTTGGCACACCGGCCGCAGCCCCGGCACAGTTCTTCATCCACCTTGGGCTTGCCGGAGGAATGCTGTTCCATTTTCCCGGCGCGGCTGCCGCAGCCCATGCCCACGTTCTTTACCGCACCGCCGAAGCCGGTGGCTTCATGGCCCTTGAAATGGGCCAGGCTGATGAATACATCCGCATCCATGATGGCCCGGCCGATTTTGGCTTTTTGGATGTATTCCCCGCCGGGAACCGGCACTTCCACTTCATCCGTGCCCCGGAGGCCATCCCCGATGATCACCTGACAGCCGGTGGTAATGGTGTTGTACCCGTTGATGGCGGCACAGTCCAGATGGTCCAGGGCATTTTTCCGGCTGCCGGGATACAGGGTGTTGCAGTCGGTGAGAAAGGGTTTGCCGCCCCATTCCTTCACCAGGTCCGCCACCGCCTTTACATACTGGGGCCGGATGGTGGCCAGGTTCCCCAGTTCCCCGAAATGCAGCTTGATGGCGGTGAATTTCCCCTGGAAGTCAATGTCTCCCATATGGGCTGCCCTGCACAGCCGCTGGAGCTTCTCCAGTGCACTGGTGCCCACCGGACACCGGAAATCCGTAAAATACACTTTTGCCTTTTCCATGTTTCCACTCCCCTTGCTGGATAACCGGGAGCACTCCCGCTATCCGCTGTTTTCCAAAAAGCCGGGCTGGTCCCTCTCGGATTCCGCACAACCTGCAGGTTCCAGTCCGGTCTTTTTCAGTGATGGTATTTTTCTTTCCGCATGATCTTGAAGGCCCGGTAGATCTGCTCCAAAAGCAGGATCCGGATCATCTGATGGGTGAAGGTCAGCGGTGAGAAGCTCCACCGGAAATCCGCCCGTTTCCGCAGGGCGTCGGTGTAGCCAAACGGACCTCCGATCACAAAGGTCAGATGGCTCACCCCCTCCACCATCCACTGTTCCATTTTTTCCGCCAGCTGGGGGGAAGAGATTTCCTTCCCCGTAAGATCCAGCAGGATGACGAAACTGTGTTCCGGGATCAGCTTCAGGATCCGGTCCGTTTCCCGGGCCAGCACCTGTTCCTTCACCGCCGGGGACGGATCATCGGGCATCTTCTCTTCGTTGATGCACCGGGTTTCCAGCTGGCAGTAAGCGCCCAGCCGCTTGGTGAATTCCTGTTCCGCCTCCCGGAGGTACTTTTCCTTCAGTTTGCCTGCGCAGGCCAGGGTGATCCTGATCATTGCTGGCTGCTCTGCTGGGGCATTTCCGTAAGAGTGACGGTCTTGTTCACTTCTTCATCTCCCCGGAGGATGGTCACCGGCACCTGCTGTCCCACCTGACATTTGCCCAGGGCATCCCGGAGATCGGCTACAGAAGCCACTTTAGTACCGTTGAACTTAACGATAATATCGTTTGGACGAATGCCTCCACGGTATGCAGGACCGTCTTGAAACATCTTTACGACGAACAGCCCTCCTCTCAGGTCCAGATCGATGCCCAGCCGTTTGGCCAGGGTCTGATCCAGCAGGCTGACCCCCAGATAAGGCCGGACCACCCGTCCTTTTTCCGCCAGTTCCTTCAGGATGGGCTTGGCCTCGTTGATGGGAATGGCAAAACCAATGCCTTCCACCCCGGAAGCGGCGATCTTGGCACTGTTGATGCCGATCACCTGACCGTCCGCGTTCACCAGGGCCCCGCCGGAATTCCCCGGGTTGATGGCCGCATCGGTCTGGATCAGCCGGAACCGCCGTTCACCCATGTCCAGGGACCGGTTCAGGGCGCTGATCACCCCGGCGGTGACACTGCCCCGGAATTCCATGCCCAGGGGGTTCCCGATGGCAATGGCCGGTTCCCCCACCATCAGAGAATCAGAATCCCCGAATTCCGCCACCGGCAGTTCCTCATCTGCATCGATTTTCACTACCGCCAGATCCGTATTGGGGTCGGTGCCCAGCACTTTTCCGTTATAGGTCTTTCCGTCAGGCAGGCTCACCACGATTTCCTGGGCACCGGCCACCACATGGTTGTTGGTGGCGATGAGCCCGTCCTTGCTGTAGATCACCCCGGAACCGCTGCCCTGTTCCACCAGCTGGGTCCGGTTGAAGTAATCCCGTACCAGGGCCTTGTTGGTGATACCCACTACAGCCGGGCCCACCTTCTTGGCGGCCTGGACAATGGGGGTGTTCCGGGCGGCGCTCATATTGGCTTCCGCCTTTTTGGTCTGCTGTTCCTGGGTCAGGGCCGGCTTGTTTTCCGTTTTGGCAGCCGTCTTGTTGCTGGCCAGGCCGCAGCCGGCGGTGAGGAAGCTGGCGCTTAAGGAAAGAGCCACCAGGGTGCTCAGGGTTTTCTTGGTAATGGTATGTTTCATGGTTTTACTCCTTTTCAGCGGACATTGCTGACCATTTCCTGCTGCTGTGCCACATACAGCTGGATTTCCCGGGTCCGGGGACAGTCCTCCAGAACTTCCCGTACGGTCCGGTAGGCAACATCCGGCGTATTGTTCTTTTCACTGAGATGGGCCAGGATCACTTCCGAAGGAGGGTCTTCCAGGGAAGTGAGGAACTGGCCTGCCGTCCGGTTGGACAGATGGCCTTCCCGGCCCAGGATCCGGTTCTGGAGGGCCACCGGGTAAGGCCCGTTCCGGAGCATGGACTCATCATGGTTGGCTTCCAGGACCATGACGGAAGCCCCTTCCGCCGCCTGTTCCACTGCTTTCGTGATGATTCCGCAGTCCGTCAGGTAGGTGCATTTCTCATCTCCGTTGAAGATGGCATATCCTACCGGATCCACTGCATCGTGAGGGATCCGGAACGGTTCGATCCGCAGGTTCCCCATGGTGCAGCTCCGGGGAATCACCCGTACCTGAGGCCGGGGCAGCTGGCGCCGGACAGGCAGCTGGGCCCAGGTCCGCTCGTTGGCAAACACCGGAACGGAGCTGTAGTGCCGGGCGAATACATCCAGTCCGGCCACATGGTCCCTGTGTTCATGGGTCAGGAACACCCCGCTGAGATCTTCCGGTTCCAGTCCGCAGCGCTTCAGGCCCTGGACGATCCGCCGGCAGGAAATCCCCGCATCGATCAGGATGGCCGTCTGACCGGCACGGATCAGGGTAGAATTCCCCTTGCTGCCGCTGGCCAGCACGTCCACTTCAAAATTGGTTAAGGTCATGGGATAACACCGTTCCATACAAAAATGTCGGGGCAGCTGTTCCCACCCCGCTATTATACTTATTATTATAGCAAAAACCGGGAAAGAAATGTAAAAAAACACCGAACTCTCCGAGTCCGGCATTTTTTCTTCAGGTTCAGTTTTTCTGGCTCTGACAGTCTGCGCACAGCCCGTAGAAGTAGAACTGATGGCCCTGTACCGTAAAGCCTGTTTCCTTGGCCACCTTATCTTCGATGGCTTTGGCGTCCAGATGGGGCACATCACAGACTTTGCCGCATTTCATGCAGCGGATGTGGGGATGTTCCATCACATTGGCATCGTAGCGGAAGCTGTCTTCCCCGGTGTTCAGCACCTGGATGATATGCAGCTTGCTGAAGATCTCCACGGATTTGTACACCGTGGCAAAACTCATGGTGGGGTATTTTTCCTTCACCTTGTTGTAGATCATTTCCGCTGTAGGATGTTCCGTTGTATGGGCCAGCATGTCATAAACAGCCAGTCTCTGAGGGGTCACCTTGCATCCGTTGTCCCGGAGCAGTTTGGCCAGTTCAGCAGCAGTAAGCGTAATCAACACCTCCATTCCTTCATTTTGCGTCTTGCACTTTTGGATAATGATTACTACAATTAGTATAACTTTTTGTGTCTTTTTCGTCAACTGTTTTTTGTTGATTTACACCATGTAAAATAAGGGTTTAAAGGTTTCCAATAGTTATTATTACTTTTCTTTATACTTTTTATTTTATTCTTTGTCTCGGCAGAAAAGGTAAAATTCATTCCGAGTCAATAGAACTTTTTCCTTCAAGGGTTCCCAGCATACCCTATTTCCATGAATGGGCCATGAATATCAGTCCTGGATGGTTACCGGCATCCCCACATAGGCCACTTTTTCCAGTTCCCGGAGGTTGCCGTTGTCCAGCCGGACGCAGCCTTCGGAAGCGTCGGTGCCGATGGAAGCTGGATCATGGGTACCGTGGATCCCGATACCGTCCCAGTTCCCCTGGCTCAGGTCTTCCGTATCCAGGCTCAGGAACCAGGGTCCGTAAGCTCCCTGGATCTCTCCGTTCCCGTCTCCGAAATCATGGGTCCAGCCGGAAGCGTCGTCGATTTCATCAACCCGGAAGGTCCCTACAGGGGTCATGTTGTCTCCCCGGCGTTCCTTCTGGCCCAGGCCTCCTTTGCCGATGGCACAGCCCCAGGTCCGGACTACCGTATCCCCGTCCTTCAGGTACAGTTTGTGGTCGCTTTTGTCCACCAGCACCGTGTACTTTTTCCCGGGCACCAGAGGCTGCTCCGCCGCCGGCTGGGGTTCCGCCGCTTTGGGTTCCTCCTGTTTCTTCTGGAGGCTTTCCACCGGTGTCTCCTTCTTTTCCGGCAGGGCCGGCTGTTCTTTTTTCACCGTTTCCGTCTTTTTGACCGGCACCGTAGGTCCGGGAGCTCCCACGCCCTTGTACCCCAGGGCAAAGCAGCCGGTGAGCAGCACCCCCAGGAACACCAGGGCGGATACCCCCAGCATTACGGTCTTTCCCCTATGGTTCCGGGACCCTTCCGTCCTCTTTTTCCTTCCGTCCATAAAACATCCCTCTTTCTTTATGCAAGCCTTATGATACCATCCCCCCTTTCTCCCTGCAATCCCTCCCTTTTAAAATTTTTTAAAATTCTCTTGACAAGTGTATCGAAAAAGTTTACTATACAGTCAACGTGAAAAACACAATGGCAATGACCAAAACAAGTACACTTCAAAAAGTGGCACAGAGAGCGCGAATCACCGGCTGAAAGTTTGCGCCGAAGCTTCAGAAGATGGAATGCCTTTGGGAGCTGAAGACCTGAACGTAAGTAGGGCCTTCCGGGCAGCCGCCGTTACCGGTATGAGAGGCAGCCGAAGTCTGGCTGCAATCAGAGTGGAACCGCGAGAGATCGCCTCTGGGAAGAGGCGGTCTTTTTTTGTATCCAAAGGGGAGGAGAAAGCTATGTTTGCATCCATGCGCAACGACATCCGAGTCATCAAACAACGGGATCCGGCGGTGAAGAACACCCTGGAAGTCGTGCTCTGTTACTCGGGACTCCACGCCATCTGGGCCTACCGGCTTTCCCATTTCTTCTATAAAAGATCCTGGTTCGTCACCGCCCGTTTCATTTCCACCCTAGCCCGGCTGGCCACCGGCATCGAGATCCATCCCGGGGCCCAGATCGGGGAAGGGCTGTTCATCGACCATGGATCCGGCATCGTCATCGGGGAAACCACCATTATTGGAAACAATGTTTCCCTGTACCAGGGGGTGACCCTGGGAGGCACCGGCAAGGAAAAGGGCAAACGGCATCCCACCATCGGAGATTATGTGGTGGTGGCCTGCGGAGCCAAGGTGCTTGGTTCCTTCACCGTGGGAGAAGGGGCCAAGATCGGTGCCGGCAGCGTGGTGCTGAAGGAAGTCCCTCCCTATGCCACGGTGGTGGGCATCCCCGGCCATGTGGTGGCCCGGAAGGGGGTCCGGGTGGCTCCCGCCCATTCTGAGCGGGACGTGGACCTGAACCACAACCGGCTGCCGGATCCCATTGAGGACCAGATCGCCGCCCTGGAAAAACAGGTGGCCCTGCTGAAGCGGCAGGTCAGCGATCTGAAGGCCCAGCAGGAAGGTCCGGTCCTGAAGCAGGTTGTGAACTTCCGCTGATTGTGTTGTCAACTTCCGAAAAAAAGTGCTCCGGCACTTTTTTTCGGAAGAGATATCCTAGTATTTCCCTTGGAAAAAGGAGGTTTTCCCCTTGCAGCAAAACTGGTGGAACAAGCCCCTGGGACCCCGATGTTGACGTTCCCGGGAACGCAGTCCAAATGCATTGAATGTTGAAAATTCCATTTCTGTCAGTGATAAAGGAGAGATGATTATGTCTAAAATCTATACAAGCGTACTGGATCTGATCGGCCATACCCCTCTGCTGGAACCGGTGAAGTTCGGAGCGGACAAGAACCTCCAGGCCCGGCTGCTGGTGAAGCTGGAAAGCTTCAACCCGGCTGGCTCCGCCAAGGACCGGATTGCCAAGGCCATGATTGAAGATGCGGAAAAACGGGGGGTGCTGAAAAAGGGCGGTGTGATCATTGAGCCCACCAGCGGCAACACGGGCATCGGCCTGGCGGCTGTAGCTGCCATGAAAGGCTACCGGGCCATTATGGTAATGCCGGAAACCATGTCCATTGAACGGCGGAACATGATTGCCGCCTATGGTGCCGAAGTGGTGCTGACCGAAGCCAAGAAGGGCATTGCAGGCTCTGTGGAAAAAGCCAAGGAACTGGCCGCCTCCATTCCCGGCAGCTTCATCCCGGAACAGTTCGACAACCCGGCCAACCCTGCTGCCCACAAAGCCACTACGGGCCCGGAAATCTATGAAGACACCGACGGTGCCGTGGATATTTTCGTAGCCGGTGTGGGTACCGGCGGTACCCTGACCGGTGTTGGGGAATATTTGAAGGAAAAGAAACCGTCCGTAAAAGTGGTAGCTGTGGAACCGGCGGATTCTCCCCTGCTGAGCCAGGGCAAACCCGGTCCCCACAAGATCCAGGGCATCGGCACCAACTTCCTGCCCAAGACCCTGAACACCAAGATCTACGATGAAATCCTCACGGCTTCCACGGACCAGGCCTACGAAACCGCCCGGGACTTCATCCATCATGAAGGGTTCCTGATCGGGATTTCCGGCGGGGCTGCCCTGTACGCCGCAGTGGAAGTAGCCAAACGGCCGGAAAACAAAGGCAAGACCCTGGTGGTGCTGCTGCCGGACAACGGAGACCGGTATCTGACCACTCCCGGGTTCCTGAAGAAGGAAGACTGAGACTGAAAAAGGAGTGCTGCACGCAATGTGTGCAGCACTCCTTTTTTCACGGATTCTCTTTCAGATAATCCGTCCAGCTTTGGGTGATTTTTCCCTGTTGGAGTTCTTTTACATATGTATAGAACTGCTTCAGCCGGTAGATTTTCTGGTCGTCGATGGTCTGGCGCCACCCTTCCTTATGGGTCATGTGGAGCACATCCTGTCCCCCCAGGGCATGCTGCCGGGCGCAGATGGTTTCCAGACTGTCCTGCTGCCCGTTGAGCCAGATATCCCGCATGATCATGTAGGCGGTGGTCCGGCCTTTCCCGGCCTGGCAGTGGAAATGGAGCCAGGCATCCGCCGGCAGGTTTTTCTGCCACTGAAGGAAGGCGTCCACTTCCGCCGGTTCCGGCCAGGTATGGTCCGTACTGGCAAACCGGGCATAGCCCAGGCCGAACAGAGCCGCTGCCTGCTGTTCCGTCAGGGCCGCCTGGACTTTTTCCGTTCCCTTGTAATGGGGCTTTTTCTTTTTGTCCAGATGGTAGTAGGGTGTTTCCCGGTTTTCTTCCTTTTCCAGCCGCCGGGCTTCCTCCTTCCGGATGGCGGCATCGGATTTTCCCACATTGGCCCAGTTGTTTTCCCCGTACCAGCTTACCGCCGTGCCGTTCAGGTATCCATGGTCCTCCTGGCGCAGGTCCACCAGGATCACCTGTTTTGGCTGGATGCCCTGTTTCTGCAGTTCCTGGGTCAGCGCCGCCAGATTCAGGATGGAAGGCTGGCCGCTGCCGCTCATCCGGTTGGCAGGGTCCACCCGCCAGGACCGGGGCAGCCGGAGTTTGTTGGCCGCATCCAGACGCCACACATAGCCCTTGGAAGGTTTGACGATTTTATCAAGGGCCGGGGCCGCCGCCAGGGCCATCCCCAGAGAAATCTGGCTGAACACCAGCACCCCTGTCACGATTTTCCAAATTTTCATCTTACTCCTTTTCCCTCTTTCCTCTGCACTCTGCACTAATCTCTTATCCACCCGAACTTCCGGCAGGCATTGAGGATGCCTCCCTTGTCGTTGTCGTCGGTGATGTAGTCCGCCCGGTCCTTGATCACCGGCCGGGCGTTCCCCATGGCCACCCCGAAAAAAGGCTTCCGGAACATGGTGATGTCATTGAGTCCGTCTCCGAACACCACCGCATCTTTGGGATCCGCTCCCATAAGGCCCATAAGCTTTTCGATGCCGGCCCCCTTGTCCACCGGTTCCACCAGCCAGGTGTTGTCGATGAAGGGCAGATGGGGCAGCTGCCGCCGGTCCGCCGGTTCCGTGCCCGGCTGTTCCCGGACATACATGATTTTGTACACCTGTTCCAGGCCGTCGATGTCCACCGGCTGGACTTTGGTGTTCATGTAGTTTCCCGGATCCTCCCGGGGATAATCCGGATAGGGAGTGTACCGGTCCAGGGTGTTGTCCAGCACCACGGACCAGGGCTGGTTCCGTTCCGTCAGTTCCCGGAGCAGGGCCTTGGCCGGTGCCAGGGGCAGCCCTTCCATCTCCAGGATCTTCCCGTCCACCGTAAGGCTGTTGCCCCCGTCGGCCACCATGGAACGGATGCCGTGTTTGGCCGCAAAAGCCGCCGCATCGCACTGGAGCCGTCCTGTGGCCAGGGCCACAAAATGCCCCTGCCGCTGGAGTTCATCCACACAGTACTGGGTGTCTTCCGGCACCTGCCCGGTGATTCCCAGCCCCAGTGTCCGATCGATATCAAAGAAAAAATATTTTTTAGCCATGGATTCCTTCCTTTGTCAATGATAGCTTTGTAATGATTTCCTATTATAACACAGTCTCACGCCAAAGGAGACCATCTGCCAGGGCAGATGGTTTTAAACATAAAAACCGCAGGCCGGGAAGGGCTTGCCTGCGGCGAGCCCCTACAACGTTGGAGTCCGACCCCCGGTCACCAATTTTCGGGAATTTCCCAACCGTAGGAGCCGCCAATTGCACGATCCCCTGACCCCAACGGCGTAGGGGCTTCCCGTGGGAAGCCCGTCCCGGCCGCCCAGAGGGCAAAAACTTCTATACCCATACACCCGCGAGGGCTCTCCGCCGGGCGGGATTATGGCAGCAGCCCTTGGTCCCCCCCTACGGAATCGATTTGGGTTGCCCACGCAATTCCAAGTACGCTCTCTGTTCCGTATTGGTCAGCTCATCAAAATTCTGGATTACGTAAAGTTGGTTCGAATTGTATTTCTTTAGAGATTTTTCAATTCTTTTCTCCGTTTTTTCTCCTAAATCTGGGCTTTTCCACACTTTAATATGGAATGGCTCCGCATAGATCACATAAAATCCCGCATTTCCATAAGAATAAAATACCGTGTCCCGGTAAAATATATCCGTCTCACTTTTTTTTGCATGAATGTCCCAATCCAGAATTGTTACCTTCTTCGCTTCCTCCGGTCTGTGATCCCATAATTCTTTTCTGCCATCTCGCTTTAAAACAAAAATTCTCCCCTTAGGACCAAAATTCTCAATTACATCATGTTCGAATAATGTTTCGTAAGTAAAGGGTTCCAAAAAGTGGTAAAGGACAGTAGCCAGATAAGCAAAAAGGACGCAAAGCAATATTTTCATACTTTTTTCATTTTGATTCCTTAAAAAAACTGTCGGTGCAGGGTTTTTGCATCGCTGCCCTCCGGGAGGCCGGGAAGGGCTTGCCTGCGGCGAGCCCCTACGCCGTCTTCGTTGAAGCCACGGTAAACTATTTTTGATTCCATTTCTGGGAAACAATACTGCATTACATGTTCATTTCTAATTTCAGTATACCGTAAGGGGATTTCTCTGACAAGATTGCCGTGTCATTCTTTACGAGGATCCTTCCGCCAGACGGATTCTTTCCTAGGATTTCTGACTCCCGACTCCAGCCTTTTCCATTGTTTTTTCCCCCCAGGAAATGTACAATAGATTCTGCCGGCCGGACTGATCAGTCGGGCGGTACTTTTTTCTATAAGAAAGGATTTTTGCCATGCTTCGCAGAATCATGAAATGGCTGACGGGCTTTCCGGAGGGAAAGCAGCCGGAGGCAGCCTCTTCTTCAAGGGAAAGACACCGTTTCTCCCCCCAGCGTCTCCTGTCCATCATCCTGATTGCCGTACTGGCTGCCGGTCTTTTTTTCTGGCGCAGCCTGTCCACCCAGCGGGCAGAGGAAAAAGCGGCCCAGGAGCGGAACCGGATCATGGACCAGCAGAAAACCGGTTCCAAGACGGCAGGGCCGAAAAAATCTCTCCCCCAGGCCGGACAGAAACAGACCCCGGCCATGAACAAACAAACCGCCGCTCCTCTGCCCCAGCCTGCCCAGCCTCAGGGCCCCGTGCCCACCGGTCCCAAGGTCAAGGCCCAGACTCCGCCCATGATCCAGCCGAAGGCGAGATAAGCGGCGATAAGCGGCGTCCACAGGGCCGCCGCTGTCAGCTGTCAACGGTCAATGGCCGATGGATGCCAGCTTCGCTGGCTCTGAGTAAAACAATAAGGTTGCAACTTCTTCCAGACTATAATACAATATAAATCACTGAATTGTCACATTTTGAAATGAGGTGTTTTTTTGTCTGAGAAAGGTGTATCTACAGAATCCTTCAGCTCCCGGCTGGGATTCATCCTGGTGAGCGCCGGCTGTGCCATCGGCATCGGGAATGTGTGGAAGTTCCCCTACCTGTGCGGCCAGTTCGGAGGCGCCGCCTTTATCCTGATCTATCTGGTGTTCCTGCTCATTATGGGGATCCCGGTGATGGTCTGCGAATTCGCCATCGGCCGGGGCAGCCGCTGCAGCGCCGCCAAAAGCTTCGAAGCGCTGGAACCTCCCGGCACCTGCTGGCACCGGTTCAAGGCCATCAGCATCGTGGGCTGCTACATGCTGATGATGTACTACACCACGGTTACCGGCTGGATGCTGTACTACTGCTGGCTCCACATTACCGGCACCTTTGTGGGAGCCTCGCCCCAGTTCATCACCGCCACCTTCGGAACCATGCTCAAAGATCCGTCCAACCTGCTGTTCTGGATGGTGCTCACCTGCGCCATGGGCTTCAGTGTCTGCTACCTGGGGATCCAGAACGGGGTGGAACGGATCACCAAATGGATGATGAGCGCCCTGCTGCTGCTGATGATCGTCCTGGCCGGCCACTCCCTGTTCCTGGAAGGAGCGGAAAAAGGGATCCGGTTCTACCTGGTACCCAATTTTGACACCCTGGCCCAGCTGGGCTGGGGGAATGTGATCTACGCCGCCATGAGCCAGGCCTTCTTTACCCTGTCCATCGGCATTGGCGCCATGCTGATATTCGGAGCCTACCTGCCCCACGGCCGGAGCCTGTTCGGCGAGGCCTCCACCATTACAGCGCTGGATACCTTTGTGGCTCTCATGGCCGGATTCATCATCATCCCCGCCTGCTTCGCCTTCGGGATCCAGCCGGACGCCGGTCCTTCCCTGATTTTCCTGACCATTCCCAATCTGTTCGTCCAAATGCCGGGCGGCCGGTTCTGGGGCATGTTGTTCTTTGTGTTCCTGTCCTTTGCAGCCCTGTCCACGGTGATTGCCGTATTTGAGAACATCATCGCCTTTGGCATGAACCTGTACGGCTGGAGCCGGAAAAAAAGCGTGGCCATCAACGGACTGGCCATTGTGCTCCTGAGCATCCCCTGCGTCCTGGGCTTCAATCTGTGGAGCGGATTCCAGCCCCTGGGCCCCGGGTCTTCCATCCTGGACCTGGAAGATTTCATCGTCTCCAACAACCTGCTGCCTCTGGGCAGCCTGGCCTTTGTGCTGTTCTGCACCAAAAAGAACGGCTGGGGCTGGAAAAACTTCCTGGGGGAAGCCAATGACGGAGAAGGCCGGAACCTGCCGTCGTCCCTCCGGAATTACCTTCTGTATGTGCTGCCCCTTTTGATCATCACCATCTATCTGAAAGGGTATTACGACATGTTCAGCAAACAGGGCCCGGAAGTCCTGGCCAAGTGGCTGGTCCTGGCAGCACTGTTTTTGGGATTCATATTCTACACAGCGTCAAGAAAGAAAGCATGAAAAATGGGCTGTTGCACAGGCAGCAGCCCTTATTTTTTTCATTAGATTCGTCACCCATTGCATTATCCCAAAATTGTGCGTTCTCCTCCCAGATTTTTTTACTTTCCTCTGTTCCCATGTTCTCTCCCACTCCCAAAATTTGCCTTTTTGCTTCCATTAAATCTTCCTTACTATATTCCATTGTTACCCTCCATAACTTCTGATTGTTGCCGTCTTGACGATTATGTATCTTTACATTACCTTCTGAAACATATGGCGCACCTTGTCCAGGCGGCT
>ERZ791883.52-NODE-52-length-146103-cov-28.105055_pt1 | contig 146103 bp, 183 predicted proteins | sample MGYA00510160_ERZ791883 | MGnify/ENA primary metagenome ERZ791883 (study PRJEB30046, sample SAMN00792072) | human gut metagenome | study: EMG produced TPA metagenomics assembly of the A metagenome-wide association study of gut microbiota in type 2... | reverse complement strand
AAATGGAGAGAAATTTCTCATTTTAACTTGTACTAAATCTTGACATAGGACCACAAAGCCGACCGCACTGAAGGTTCTGGAGGGCAATCCTGGCGGCAGACCGCTCAATCCCAATGAGCCGAAGCCCGCAAAGAAAGCCCCTCGTTGCCCGTCCTGGCTGGAAGATGAAGCCAAGAAGGAATGGAAGCGTATGGGCAAAACGCTGGAGCAGATGGGTCTGCTGACCGAAATGGATATGGCGGCGTTTGCCGGATACTGTCAGGCATACGCCCGTTGGAAGGAAGCGGAGGAGTTCATCAGCCAGCACGGTACGATGGTGCGTACTCCCAACGGCTACCTCCAACAGGTACCGCAGGTGTCCATCGCCCAGACAAATATGAAAATAATGCTGAAGTTCTGTGAGCAGTTTGGTCTGACACCCTCTGCCCGGAGCCGTATCGTTGGCGGTGAGGGTAACACCGATCCTACCGATGAGATGGAAGCTCTGCTGGGAGGTGATTCGTGATGGCGTTCCAATACACCCCCTCCCCATTCATGCTCCCGACTTCCCATTATGATAAAAAGAAAGCCGACCGAGCCGTGACCTTCATCCAGAACCTCTGCCACACCAAGGGCAAGTGGGCTGGGCAGAAGTTCTTGCTCCTTCCCTGGCAGGAGCAGATCGTCCGGGATATTTTCGGCATTGTCCGCGCGGATGGCAAGCGGCAGTTCCTTACCGCCTATGTCGAAATTCCGAAGAAACAGGGCAAGTCCGAGCTGGCTGCGGCGATTGCCCTTTATCTGCTATATGCAGATGGAGAAGCAAGTGCTGAAGTCTACGGTGCTGCGTGTGACCGAAACCAGGCATCCATCGTTTTCGATGTGGCAAAGCAGATGGTTCAGATGTCCCCAGCACTGATGAAGCGGTCGAAGATCACCGCCGCCACCAAGCGTATCGTCAACTACAGCAACGCTGGATTTTACCAGGTGCTTTCTGCTGAAACAGGTACCAAGCATGGTCTGAATGTATCGGGTCTGGTATTTGATGAGATACACGCCCAGCCGAACCGTAAGCTCTACGATGTCCTTACCAAAGGTTCCGGCGATGCCCGTGAACAGCCACTGTTCTTCATCATTACTACGGCCGGTACGGATAAGCAGAGTATCTGCTATGAATTGCACACCAAAGCCCTGGACATCAAGAATGGTCGGAAGAAGGATGCTACCTTCTACCCGGTCGTGTATGGCTTGGCGGAGGGCGATGACTGGAATGATGAAGCGAACTGGTACAAGGCCAATCCTTCCCTCGGACACACCATTTCAGTGGAACGAGTACGGGAAGCCTACAAGAATGCTCTGGAAAATCCTGCAGAAGAGAATGTGTTCAAACAGCTCCGCTTGAATATGTGGACGAACTCCACGGTGGTCTGGATTCCAGAGCATATTTACGACCGTGGAAAGCTACCTATTGATGTGGAGGCTCTGGAGGGGCGTGACTGCTATGCCGGACTTGACCTTTCCAGCACTTCGGATATTACCGCTTTTGTTTTGGTCTTTCCACCCCGGACAGAGGATGAGAAGTATATCGTTCTTCCGTTTTTCTGGTTGCCGGAGGAAACGTTGGAGCTTCGGTGCCGGAGAGACCATGTCCTTTATGATGTCTGGAAACGCCAAGGGTACATCAACACTACCGAGGGCAATGTGATCCACTATGGATTCATCGAGCAGTTCATCATGGATCTGGGTACACACTACCACATCAAGGAGATTGCCTATGACCGATGGAATGCGACCCAGATGGTGCAGAACCTTGAGGATGAAGGCTTTCTGATGGTTCCTTTCGGGCAGGGCTTTAAGGATATGTCCCCGCCGTCCAAGGAGCTGTACAAGCTGTTGATGGAAGGAAACATCGTTCACGGCGGCAATCCTGTTCTGAAATGGATGGCACAGAATGTGGTCATGCGCCAGGACCCGGCGGGTAACATCAAGCCGGACAAGGAACGCTCTGTGGAAAAGATCGATGGTATCGTTGCCCTCATCATGGGCCTTGACCGTTGTATCCGAAACGGTGGCACTTCCGGCAGTGTTTATGACGAGCGCGGTATCATCAGTTTTTAGTGAGTGCCAATACCCATTCCAGAAATGGAGTACGGTTATCCGGCATGGAACGCCCAGGACCATACCAGTGGTTTGTTACCACGAAAGTTCGCCCCTCTGCGGTGATGCGGTTCTGGTAGTAACGCCGCTTGTTTCCTACATGGCAAAGTGACCGCAATTCTTCATTCGAGCATTCGTTTGGGGCTTCCAGCAGTACGGGAAAATGACTGCTGTGGAATAGGTCGTGGCACACGCTTGGATTGGTCATGGTAGCAAGTGTTGCCGTGTTTAGTTTTCCTGCCTTTTTCAGCTCGTCCAGGCAGGCAAAAGCAAATTCTTTATTGTCCATATCTTCAAAGTTTTTCATCTTGGAATCCTCCGATTTATCGTTTGATTTCATTGTATCAGAAACTTTGCAGTATGTATTTAACCGCCGAAAAATCATATAGAGGCTGCATAACCGACCACGGTTATACATCGCTTCTGACGGTGCATCATCAAATGTGATCAAGGAGGGATTGATATGGGTATCCTCAGTGGCCTGTTCCGTTCCAGGGCTGGCCCCACCAACCGAACCAGTGGAAGTGCGTATAGCTTCTTCCTGGGAACAGCGACTTCTGGCAAGAGAGTCAATGAACGCTCTGCCATGCAAATGACAGCGGTGTATTCCTGTGTACGAATTTTATCGGAAGCAGTAGCAAGCCTGCCTGTTCATATCTACAAATACAACGACAGCGGTGGTAAGGAGAAAGCTCTTGACCATCCGCTGTATTTTTTACTCCATGATGAGCCGAACCCGGAAATGACGTCATTTGCGTTCAGGGAAACGCTTATGACGCACTTGCTTCTCTGGGGCAACGCATACGCACAGATCATCCGCAACGGCAAGAATGAGATCATCGGTTTATACCCGCTGATGCCTGACCGAATGACGGTTGACCGAGATGAGAACGGTAAGCTCTACTACGAGTACCAGCTTAGTTCCGATGATGCCCATACCATGAAAGGCAGCACGGTCGTTCTTCAGCCAAAGGATGTCCTTCACATTCCTGGTCTGGGGTTTGATGGTCTGGTTGGATACAGCCCGATTGCAATGGCGAAGAACGCTATCGGTCTTGCCATCGCTGCAGAGGAATATGGCAGTAAGTTCTACGCTAATGGTGCTGCCCCAAGCGGTGTGTTGGAACATCCGGGTGTGCTGAAAGACCCTGGCAAGGTACGAGAGAGCTGGAATGCGACCTTCGGCGGCAGTGCCAATTCTAACAAGGTGGCGGTGCTGGAGGAAGGCATGAAATACACGCCTATCTCCATCTCACCCAACGAGGCACAGTTTCTTGAAACCCGAAAATTTCAGATCAATGAGATAGCTCGAATTTTCCGAGTGCCGCCACACATGGTCGGTGACCTGGAAAAGTCGAGCTTTTCTAATATTGAGCAACAGTCACTGGAGTTCGTGAAATACACACTGGACCCATGGGTTTCCCGATGGGAGCAGAACATGATGCGTTCTCTGTTGACTGTAGAAGAGAAGTCCACCTACTTTATCAAGTTCAATGTGGATGGTCTGCTCCGTGGCGATTACCAGAGCCGTATGAACGGCTACGCCATCGGTCGACAGAACGGCTGGATGTCTGCAAATGACATCCGTGAACTTGAAAATCTCGACCGCATCCCCGCCGAACTTGGCGGTGATCTGTACCTTATCAACGGCAACATGACCAAGCTGGAGGATGCGGGTATCTTCGCAGCGAACGGAAAGGAGGAAAATTCCGATGAAAACGAAGAAGTTCTGGAACTGGACGAACCAGGAACAGACGGAAACGACTCCGGCACAGAGGATTCTGACTCTGAACGGAACCATCGCAGAGGAAAGTTGGTTTGATGATGATGTCACGCCCCAGCTTTTCAAGGACGATCTCATGGCCGGTACAGGCGATGTTACCGTCTGGATCAACAGCCCCGGCGGTGACTGTATTGCCGCAGCACAGATCTACACCATGCTCAAGGAGTATCCGGGCAAGGTAACGGTAAAGATCGATGGCATGGCGGCATCTGCTGCATCCGTTGTGGCAATGGCTGGTGACTCGGTTCTCATGTCCCCGGTATCCATGATGATGATCCACAATCCGGCAACGGGTGCATGGGGTGACTACACCGCTATGGAGCAGGCCATTGCCATGCTGGACGAGGTGAAGGAGTCCATCCTCAACGCCTATGTTATCAAAAGTGGTCAGTCCCGTGCCAAGCTGTCCCACCTCATGGATGCGGAAACTTGGATGAACGCCAATAAAGCCGTGGAGCTTGGACTGGCAGATGGAATCTTGGGTCAGAACGATACGGATTCCCCGGATGCCAAAGCCGTGGAAGCCCCGGTTGCATCCGTCCAGTTTTCCAGTAAGAGCGTGGAAAACGCTCTAATGAACAAGCTGGCTGCAAAGTATGGCAAGCCCAGAACTGCCACTGAACAAGCACACATTCCTGCGCCGAAAGACGCTCCCGAAGACACTGGTGTATCTACCACCGACCTGCGGGAGCGTCTTACTGTTTACGAAAAAATGATTTAATGGAGGTATTCAAAATGACTATTTCTGAAATGCTGAAAAACCGTGCTGACCTGCTGGGTCAGATGCGTCAGTTCCTGGACACTCACGAGGACAAGCAGGGCAAGCTGTCCGCAGAGGATCACACCACCTATCAGAACATGGAGACGGAGTTTGATTCTCTGACTGAAGCCATCAACCGCGCCCAGCGTATTGAGCAGCGTGAGGCTGAACTGGCAAAGCCCGTCAATAGCCCCATCACTGGCAAGCCCTATACTGCTGCACCTGCTGGCGAGGAGAAGAAGGGCCGTGCGTCCGATGCCTATAAACAGGCCATGCTCACCGCTATGCGTACCAACTTCCGCCAGGTATCCAACCTTCTGCAGGAAGGCGTGGATGCAGATGGTGGTTATCTGGTTCCCGAAGAGTATGACCGCCGTCTGATTGATGTGCTGAACGAGGAGAACATCATGCGTGGTCTTGCAACCCACATCACCACCTCCGGCCAGCACAAGATCAACATTGCCGCCACCAAGCCTGCCGCTGCATGGATCGAGGAGGGCGGTGCGCTGACCTTCGGTGATGCCACCTTCGACCAGACCTTCCTGGATGCGTTCAAGCTGCACGTTGCCATCAAGGTTACGGAGGAGCTGCTCTACGACAATGCTTTCAATCTGGAAAGCTATATCATCACCGAGTTCGGCAAGGCTCTGGCCAATGCGGAAGAGGATGCATTCCTCAACGGTGACGGTACTGGCAAGCCGACTGGTATCTTTGATGCGAACAAGGGCGGTCATCTGTTCAAGACTCTGACCGCAACTATCAAGTCCGATGATATGCTCGACCTTGCTTACGGTCTGAAGCGTCCTTACCGCAAGAACGCATCCTTCATCATGAACGATGCAACCCTTGCCCAGCTCCGAAAGCTGAAGGACAACAACGGTGCGTATATCTGGCAGCCGTCTTATCAGCAGGGTGAGCCTGACCGTCTGCTCGGCTATAGCGTCCGCACCTCTGCCTATGCCCCGACCGATGCCATCGCCTTTGGTGATTACAAGTATTACAACATCGGTGACCGTGGTACCCGTTCCTTCAAGCAGCTCAATGAGCTGTTCGCTGGCAACGGTATGATTGGCTTTGTTGCTAAGGAGCGTGTGGATGGTAAGCTGATCCTGCCGGAAGCTGTGCAGGTCATGAAGCTGTCTGAAAAATAATCCCCTGGGGTGGTGTCTTGTGGCATCACCCCTACATTTATGGAGGGGCGGTGATTTATATGGTTTCATTGAAGGATGCGAAACAATATCTCCGAGTTGATTACAATGACGATGACAAGCTAATAGAGAGCATCTTAACCGCCGCAAAAAAGCTATGCCTGGATGTACTGATGACATCAGATATTGCCGTACTGAATAACTCTGCTCTTGGTGATGTAGCAATCCTATATGCAGCCGCCTATATCTACGAACACCGAGAAGAAGCAGACTATCACGATTTGGCACTTACGCTTCGGGGGTTGTTAGGTGGTAGCCGAAAGGAGGTCTTCTGATGGAGATTTCCAAGATGCGTTCCCGCATCACCATCCAGAAAAATACCGTAGAAGCGGATGCCATTGGCAATCATACGGCGGTCTGGAAAGATTACTATTCCTGTTATGCCTATGCGAATCTTGCCACTGGTAAGACAGCCGGACAGGAGCAGGAAGTTGCAGGACAGACCGTAGCTTCGGATAGCTATACTTTCACGGTGCGTTATTGTGCGGCACTCAAGGATATGGACAGCGATCATTACCGTATTCTGTTCGAGGGCGGTATTTACAACATTACCCTTGTAGATGATTTTCAGTTCCGGCACAAAACGCTGAAGCTGACTGCTACCAAGGTTCGGAGGTGATGGAATGGGTAGGAATGTGCCTGTTGACGGTCTGACAGATGCTATCATGGAAGGTCTGGAGGAATATGCAGACCTTGCTACTGACACAATGAAGAAAGCCGTGCGGCATTCTGCTAAGACCGTAAAGGATGAAATCGAAGCCCATGCTCCGAAAGACACCGGGACCTACAGCAAGAGTTGGCGGGCATCAAAGCAGACGGAAACCTCCACTAAGCTGGAGATGACCGTTCATTCTTCCAATCGCTATCAGATTGCCCATCTGCTGGAACACGGTCATGTCAAGCGTGGCGGTGGTCGGGTTGCCGCAAGGCCACATATCGCCGCTGCCGAAGAAAAAGGCATCCGTGACCTGGAAGATAGGATTAAGGAGGGATTGTCTGGATGAGCCATGAAGAAGTAGTAGCAATGGTCACCGAGATGGGTCTTCCCCATGCGTATGACCATTTTGCCGAGGGAGAGTCACCAGACCCTCCTTTTTTGATTTTTCTGTATCTGGGTTCGGATAACTTTGCCGCAGATGGCATCGTGTACTTTGCCATTTCCCGGCTGAATCTGGAACTGTACACGGACAAGAAAAATCTGCAACTGGAAGCCCGTATCGAGGCGGTGCTTTCTAAACATGAACTGTTTTACAACAAGACCGAAGTATGGATCGCCAGTGAGGGTCTGTACGAGGTGCTTTATGAATTGGAGGTTTAACTATGCCTGATAAGAATAACAAGGTCAAATTCAACCTTAAAAATGCACACTACGCCCTGCTGACGATTGCAGAGGATGGAGCAGTGTCTTACGCTGCACCGACTCCGATGCCCGGTTCCGTATCCATTTCTCTGGATGCAAATGGTGAGCCGGAGAACTTCTATGCAGACGGCGTGGCCTACTATGTCATCAATAACAACATGGGTTATGACGGCGATCTGGAGCTTGCCATGATCCCAGAGAGCTTTCGGACGGATGTGCTGAAAGAAAAGCTGGATGCCAAGGGTGTCCTCATCGAGAACTCCGAAGTTGAACTGGCATCCTTCGCCCTGCTTTTCGAGTTCGATGGTGACCAGAAACACATCCGTCATGTGCTGTATAACTGCTCTGCATCCCGTCCGGGCATTGAGGGCAAGACCAATGAGGACAGCAAGGAAGTCCAGACGGAAACGCTGACCATCAAGGCCACGCCGCTGGCGAACGGGATGGTTAAGGCCAAAACTGGCAACACCACCGATGCCACGGTCTACAACGACTGGTACAAATCTGTGTATATGCCGACCGCCGAGGCACAGGTCGCAGTTCAGTCTGCAGCTAAGTCTGCTTCTACGAAGTCCGGCTCTTAAGTGAGGAGGTAAAGGATCATGGGAATGACGAAGAAGATCAATATTGATGGCAAGGATGTGATGTTTAAGGCGAGTGCGGCGATTCCCCGTATCTATCGTCTGAAATTCCATCGTGATATTTACAAAGACCTCCGTGATTTGGAGAAGGCTGTGGATTCCTCCAGCGAGGAGCAGTCCAGCCTTGACCTTTTCTCTCTGGAGATGTTCGAGAACATTGCTTTTGTTATGGCGAAACACGCAGACCCCACGGCTGTGCCGGACTCCCCGGAAGATTGGCTGGACGAGTTTAACACCTTCTCCATCTACCAAGTCTTGCCGGAGATCATCGAGCTTTGGGGACTGAATGTACAGTCTGAAGTTGAGTCTAAAAAAAACTTCGCAAAAGTGAGCGCGAAATGACAACGCCGCTGTTCCTTTTGCGGTGTGTACAGCTTGGCATCTCTATTCGTGACCTGGACCTGCTGTCGATAGGTCTGGTGAATGATATGTATGCCGAGAGCAGCAATGACGATTACAAATATCCGCAGCTTGCCAGCCAGGAGGATATGGATAGATTCTAAGGAGGTGACCTTGCGTGGCAAACCGTATCAAAGGCATCACGGTTGAGATCAACGGTGATACTACCGGGCTTACCAAGGCCCTCGCAAATGTAAACAAAGAAATCAAGTCCACGCAGTCCCAGCTTAAGGATGTAGAGAAACTTCTGAAACTGGACCCTGGCAATACAGAACTGTTAGCCCAGAAGCATAAGCTGCTCGGACAAGCTGTGGAGGAAACGAAGAATAAACTCCAGACTCTGAAAACCGCTCAGGAACAGGCAAACGAAGCTCTGAAGAACGGTACGATCACCCAGGAACAGTATGATGGACTCCAGCGTGAGATCGTAGAAACCGAGCAGGAGCTGAAACGCCTGGAAGAACAGGCAAATCAATCTGCAACTGCCCTGCAGAAGATTTCTGCCACGGGTGAAAAGCTACAGACGGTAGGTTCCAACATCGAATCTGCCGGAAAGAAGCTCCTCCCCGTCACGGGTGCCGTTACCGCCCTTGGTACAGCGGCAGTAAAGACCGCCGCTGACTTCGACAGTGCCATGAGCCAGGTGGCGGCGGTGTCTGGGGCTACGGGTTCCGATCTGGAAGCCCTGCGGGATAAAGCCAGAGAGATGGGTGCTAAGACGAAGTTCTCCGCTTCCGAAGCCGCCGAAGCAATGAATTACATGGCGATGGCCGGCTGGAAAACTGGTGATATGCTGGATGGCATCGAAGGCATTATAAACCTTGCCGCAGCGTCCGGCGAGGACTTGGCAACCACATCTGATATCGTTACTGACGCACTTACCGCCCTGGGTCTGTCTGCCGCAGACTCAGGGCATTTTGCTGATATTCTTGCAGCAGCGTCTTCCAATGCGAATACGAACGTTAGCATGATGGGCGAAACTTTCAAGTATTGTGCGCCTGTTGCGGGTGCGTTGGGATTCACTGCCGAGGACACAGCGGAAGCCATCGGCTTGATGGCGAATGCGGGTATCAAGTCCTCCCAGGCTGGTACTGCCATGCGTACTATGCTGACAAACCTCACTGGCGAGGTCAAATTCTCTGGTGCTGCCTTTGGCGAGATGACAGTTCAGACCACCAATGCAGACGGTAGCATGAGAAGCCTTGGGGATATTCTGGCGGATTGCCGAGTAGCATTTTCCCAGATGTCCGAATCTGAGCGTTCTGCAAATGCGGAAGCTCTGGTAGGCAAAAATGCGATGTCCGGCTTCCTTGCCGTGATGAATGCCGCACCAAGCGATATTGAAAAGCTAAACAGTGCAATCACCAACTGTGACGGTACCGCAGAAAAGATGGCTACAACCATGCAGGATAACCTAGAAGGTCAGCTTACCATCTTAAAATCTCAGCTTGAGGAGCTTGCCATTTCTTTTGGTGAGTTACTCATGCCTGCGATCCGCACGATTGTCGGTTGGATTCAGAAGTTCGTGGATTGGCTGAACAGTATGGGCGAAGGCACAAAGAAGGTCGTAATGACCGTGGCGCTGCTTGCAGCGGCATTGGGACCTGTGCTGATAGTGATTGGTAAGGTGGTCAGTGCCATAGGTACGATTATGACCATCGTACCTAAGATTGCCGGAGCCATCAATGTGGTAAAGGGAGCCTTTGCCGCCCTGAATGTGACCATGCTGGCAAACCCCATCACCCTTATTATTGCAGCGATTGCCGCCCTGGTTGCAGCTTTCATTTATCTCTGGAATAACTGCGAGGGATTCCGGCAGTTCTGGATCAATTTGTGGGAGGGCATTAAACAGGCGGTCACCACGGCTTGGAATGCCATCACCTCGTTCCTGTCTACGGCATGGGAGTCCATCCTTGGTATTGCCCAGACGGTATGGGGTGCGATCTCTGGATTTTTCACTACTCTGTGGGAAGGCATCACAGGTGTGTTCACGGCAGCGTGGACGAGTATCAGCGGTGTGATGACCACTATCTGGAATACGATCACTTCTGTATGGCAGAGCATCTATGATACGATTTCTCCGCTACTGGAGGCGTTTCGGTATTTGTTCGAGACCATATTTGAAGCCATCCGTATTCTGATTGAGCGGGCTTTCACGGCTGTGTCCCAGAAGATACAGGAAATTTGGAATGCCATCGTTGCTTTTCTTACCCCTGTGCTGGAGGGCATCAAGAATGTATTCCAGACCATCTGGACAGCAATTCAGTCCGTGGTTACCTCGGTTCTGACAGCCATCCAGGGTGTAGTCACGACTGTGTGGAATGCCATTAAAAATGCGGTCACCACAGTGATGAACGCCATCAAGGGCGTAGTGTCCTCGGCTTGGAACAGCATTAAATCCATGATTTCCTCTGTGATGAATACGATAAAGTCTGTCATCACGAGCATTTGGAACAATGTGAAATCCGCCATCGGCAGTATCATAGGTCAGATCTACACGGTCATCCATTCCGGCTTTGAGAAAGCGGTCGGCTATGTGAAGGGGCTTGCATCCCAGGCATTCAACTGGGGCAAAGACCTGGTCATGGGCATTGTCAACGGTATTAAGTCCTGCATCAGTGCAGTTACCGATGCCGTGACAGGGGTAGCAAATAAGATTCGTTCCGTTCTGCATTTCTCGGTCCCGGACGAAGGACCTTTGACGGATTATGAGAGCTGGATGCCGGACTTTATGACTGGTCTGGCGAAAGGCATCGAAAAGAGCCGTGGTCTGGTACAGAAAGCTGTATCCGGCGTTGCGGCCGATATGGTCATAAGCCCCCAAGTGTCTGCAATGCAGATGGCTGGCGGCAACAGCACCAATGGCGGTGTGTCTGATGGAGCTGTGTCCAGTCTGCTTTCTGGTATCCGTGAGATGCTGGACGGCATGGGTAGCCAGAACACAGGCACGATTTCCATCCCAGTCTATCTGGGAAATGCCCTGCTGGACGAAGTCATCGTGGATGCACAGAAACGGATGAGCCTTCGTTCCGGCGGCAGATAAGGAGGTGTGCGCCGATGGCATTTATTCAATATCTTGTTTTTGACGGGGAGAATCTTCCTTTACCGACATCCTACGATGTAGCGATGGACGATGTGGAGGCAGATTCTTCCGGCGAAACAGAAGCTGGGACTACCCAGCGGGATGTGGTGCGTTCCGGCGTTCATACCATATCCGTTGATTTTTCTGTAACTCCACGGTGGTTGAAGAAGCTGACGATGTATAAACAGAAAGCAAAGATCAGCGTCCGATTTTTTGATACGGAAACGCTGGAGCAGGAAGAAGCCGAGATGTATATCACGGGATATAAGGCAAAGCTGGAAAAGGACACCTCCTACAAAGGACTGTGGAAGGTATCCTTTACGCTGAATGAGTTCTAAGAAAGGGGTGTTTTGATGTATCCAGTCAGCGATAAATTCATGGAAGTGGTGCAGAAAAACACCCGTACATTTTACTGGACGGGCAGTATCGTTACGAAGAATCACCAGACCTATCCATTTGGGAATGAAGACATTGTGAAAGGCTCCGGCTACATTACCCGGCAGTGCTGCGGAAGTACGGAGATTGAGTTGGGTACGGTGTATGCGTCTGAAATGGGTATCAGCCTATATTCGGATGTTGACCGTTATACTCTGGACGGAGCAGAGATTCGGCTATCATTCCATCTGGTGTATGAGGATGGCTCGGAGGAAGAAGTTCCTATGGGCGTATTTGAAGTCAGCGAAGCAAACCGAGCTATCCGCTGCCTGGAACTGAAAGCCTATGATTATATGCTCCGATTCGACAAGACCTTAAAGCTGAATGCGTCCAGTGGTACGGCATACAATTTCCTTGCTTCTGCCTGCAACGACTGTAAGGTGGAGCTGGCACACAGCCGTGAGGAAATCGAGCAGATGCCAAACGGCAAGGAAGTGCTGGGCATCTATTCGGATAATGACATAGAAACTTACCGTGATCTGCTATATTACACGGCCCAGGTGTTGGGGTGTTTTTGCCGAATTGACAGAGAAGGACGGCTGGAACTTGTTTCTTATGGCACCACTCCTGTGATGGATATTCCTACGACTCAGCGGTTCGATAGTTCCTATTCAGATTTTGTTACCCGGTACACGGCGGTATCCTCCACCAACATGAGAACAGAAACCGCTGAATACTATGCTCTGGATGTAGACGATGGATTAACACTGAATCTTGGAGTGAATCCGCTTTTACAATTTGGTCTGAAGACTACGAGAGAACGCATTCTCAGAAATATTCTAGATCGGATTGTGGTAGTTGACTATGTACCCTTCGATTCTACTACCATTGGCAACCCGGCTCTGGACCCCGGTGACATTTTGACCTTTTCTGGTGGTCATGCGGACGAGAGTAAGATTTCTTGCATTACAGGTATTACCTACAAAGTGAACGGCAAGCACAGCCTAAAGTGTGTTGGTAAAAATCCAAAGCTCTCCAGTGCTAAAAGCCGGAATGAGAAGAACATCTCTGGTCTGCTCAATACGGTAGAAGCCGGAAAAATTGTAGTGTACAACTTTACAAACGTTTCACCCTTCAAAATCGGCACGTCCCCGACAGAAGTTCTTTCCATCACATTCACTTCAAAGGAAGAAACAACTGCACAGTTTTTAGCGGAGCTTTTGCTGGAGGTCACTGCCGATGAAGTGGAAAAGAAGATCACTGGTACAGCACAGTATGAGGATGCGGCAACAGAAGATGGTGTGACTGATACCCCAATAAAAAAGCCAGTGACCTACTCTTTTACGGAAAAGGGGCAGGCGGAGCTGACGGTCATTTACAAGATGAATCTGGAAGAAGTGGAGAACTTCAAACCCACCAAGACTTGTATTGATGGAAAGCACATTTTGACTCTATTCCTCCCCATTACCCAGGTCGTTGCAAATAGCGAGAACACGCTTTCTGTATATCTAAAAATGACAGGTGGCACCTTGAATATTGGTGAAGCACAGATTCGTGCCACCATCAGTGGTCAAGGCCTGGTTGCTGGTATCGGTGACTGGAATGGTCGTATCAGTATCACGGAAAACATCGACCGTATTGGCATCGGACAGGTTGGTCTGGTTGCAGACCCGATTAAAAGCGATGTTGTTTCCATTCTTTATCCGGCACAGGGCCGTTCTGCTATTACACAGTCTATTGCACGGATTGCTTTTGGCGATGGTGACTTTGGCTATGACCTGCTGAACGAGCGTTTAACTGTCATGGAAGTTATCAAGACTTTCACAGTCGATGCAAACTTCCCGCCGCAATACAACAGGACGATGGTAGAGCTGAATGAAAAGAACGCCTTTTGCATGGTTTCCGATTATACCTTTGTTTCCGCAGCAGAGGATATTAACCGTGGAACACTTCAGCATCTGGCGGTAAACACAGAGCAGTTCGAAAGAGTGGAAAAACTGGAGGTGGCAAAGTGCTGATAGAGGAAAACAAATATTTGTGGAGCAAGGGGCTGCCGGGGGACATCGAGCTTTCGGAAAGCCCTTTTTCCTATGCTCCAGAACAGGCATTACGGATATACCGTTTTGAGGGTGATGGTGAAATCACGATTTTTGCAGATGAAGAAATGACCGAGGAGGTCTACCAGGGCAGTCTACCTTATGAGCCGACTGAGCCGATTCCCTGCAATGGATTGACCTTCACTTTTGCTACACCAGTGACTGTGCATTTGGTTGCGGAAACAGGCATCCTGAAAACGGTTCTGAGCCCATATCTCAATACCACCGAGGGCATGGAAGTTATCCATGATGGCTACAACGATGACAGCACCTATACAACTGCGGGACTTGCAGATTTCAAATTTAACGGGAATCTGGCAGCAACGCTTTACCTCTCCAGTAACCACTGGATTGGCTTGGGATCAAATTCCGAGCAGTTGAAGATCCTCCGAAGGGATGGTTGCTCCACAGCAATGTATCGCCAGACAGGAGAAACCACCAATGGTCTGCAATTTCTGAAATACCGCTTTGAGGGCTATACCGTTTATCGTGACCGAGTCGAAGCCAATCGGCTCATTTATGAGTTCCTGTTGCTCTCCAATAACGATATGTTCCTCAATGTTATCCAGACACCGACCAATGCCGGGAATTTGGGTTATTCCGAGCTGGTATGCAACGGAAAGACCATTCCGCTGACCCTGGCGGATGGTAGCGGTAGTGGTACACAGGTAAGTTTTTATCATCAAGATACGGAGGGTAAGGAATGGAGCATCGACTACGCCATGTATGAGGAGAGCGACACGTTTTCTTATGGCTACCTGCTGAAACAGGGCGATACCTTTTATAGTGTAGCGGATGGAGAACTGGTTCCCTGTGAGGTTGATTCCCTTACGGCGGCGATGTTCCTTAAGTATGGATTTGAGGAATTACCATCTTCCAGAGTGCTGACTCCGCTGGTAAATCCAGAGATGTATCTGTGGAAAGCTGGTGGCAGTGAGGAGCTGCTGAAAATGACTGCCAAAGCCTATCCCTATCCACAGACACTGGAAGCAGTAGCGGATATGAGTCATATTTCCATTATCGGTATCAAGCTGCTGACAGCGGAATATTCAGGCATGGTCGGTGTCTGCATTTCTTTGGATGACGGTGGGAGTTATTCAGAAGAAGTTCAGCTTGGTGATTGGCTGAACACCGATGTAGAGGAGCTATGGAACAGCCTACCGGAGAGCAAACGAATCTACTTCCGATTTATTCTCCACGACAATGCGGCTCTGTCACGGTTCAAGATCACCTATATTAATTAAGGAGGGCGTGAGATGCTTAAAGGAACAATGAAAATCGAGATGACAGATGTGAATACCGGCCAGACGGAAACGGTGCTGGAGCAGAACATGGTGACCAACGCCCTGGCAAATATCTTCAAGCCGCTGGGGTTGGTGAAAGACCCTGGTAGGATGTATGACGGATTTGCCCCATATTATCAGAAACTGCTGGGCGGACTGCTCCTGTTCGATAACACCATCGAGGAAAATGCGGATGGGCTTTATCCACCTGCAAATGCCGGACTGGTGGGTTGTGCAGTCTATGGCCAGCAGAACAATACCACGGGCAAAGTTCGTGGTAGTTTCAACCAGACGGAGAGCGAACTGAACTTGACCGACCGCTATATGAAGTATGTGTATGATTTCCAAACCTCTCAGGCAAACGGAACGATTGCGTGTGTCTGCCTGACTCATGTCAATGGCGGATACACTGCCTATGGCAGTACAGATGCAGTGTTTACTTCCGACCATCCTCCATTTGTGATTTTGGATGATGGTTATTTGCAGTATGTGTACACCGATTATACTGGAGCGAAAACTGGCGATAAATACACTGGATATACTGTTGGCACGACCGAACTTCTTTTTGTCATCGATCTTGATACTGATGCCGCCTATTACTTTCGGGTTGATAGTGGTACGAAGTTGACGATTACCAAGCGGAGAGCCTATCTGAAAACAGTATCTGTTCTGGAAAATCCGAGGTATAAGAAACCGTTGGTGGAAGAGTGGACACTTGATGAGGGCATCGATGTGTCTGGTCGGAATGCCTATAATTTTGACCCGGCTACCAACGCACTATATGTCTGTAGTGCTGCAAATTATCAGACAAAGCCAGGTGAAACCTTTAATATCGTAAAGATTGATTTTGGCACTTGGAAGGTCACCAGCTATACGATGACTAATACCACGGATGTCGGACTGTCTACAGATGGTATGCGATATGCCTATGTGCATGACGGTTTTGTGTATGTGAAAGGCTACAACAGTCCGTATCATGTTTACAAATTCGAGCTGACCAATCCAGCCAATGTGGTGCAGATGAAAGAGAACGGAATGACAACCATACCTGGTCTGCCAGAGTTTGCAGTCAACGGTCGCATTTACTACGATGACAATGGCAATGACCTCTATGTAGGAAACAGCGCGACCAACGAGTTCCTAAAAATGGAAAGCAACCGTCTGTACAGTAGCAACCGCCATTATTGCTACACCCCAGTGTTGAGAAATCCGATGGTGTACTTTATTAGCTGTGGTAATTACACCACGGTCGGCTTTGGAATTTTGTCGAATTACCTCGCAACCATCAACAATCTGTCGGAGCCCGTCACGAAAACGGCGGACAAGACCATGAAGGTCACTTATATCATTCAAGAGCAGTAAACGGAAACTTGCATCTCTTCGGAGGTGCTTTTTTTACACCAAATTTTAAGGAGGACAAACACCATGAAAGAATTCTGGAACACGATTCAGCTTATTTTCACTGCTATTGGAGGGTGGCTCGGTTACTTTCTCGGTGGCTGCGATGGCCTGCTTTATGCCCTCGTTGCCTTTGTAGTCATCGACTACATCACGGGTGTGATGTGTGCCATCAACGACAAGACCCTCTCCAGTGAAGTGGGGTTCCGAGGCATCTGCCGTAAGGTACTGATTTTCCTGCTGGTCGGGATTGCAAATATCCTTGATGTGCAGGTCATCGGGACCGGCAGTGTCCTGCGAACCGCAGTCATTTTCTTCTACATCTCCAATGAGGGCGTGAGCCTTCTGGAGAATGCGGCGCACCTTGGTCTGCCTGTGCCGGAAAAGATCAAGATCGTTTTAGAGCAACTCTATGATCGCTCGGAAAGTGAGGATGAATAATATGGCGTACACGAACAGTTCCCTGGTATCCTATACCAAACTCAGCCCGAACCATTCTGGGCAGAGAACCCATTCCATCGACCGCATCACGCCACATTGCGTGGTGGGTCAGCTCTCCTGCGAGAGCATCTGCGGTTGCTTCACCAGTCCGTCCAGGCAGGCAAGCTGTAACTACGGCATCGGCAAGGACGGTCGGGTTTCCCTCTGCGTGGAAGAGAAGAACCGTAGCTGGTGTTCTTCAAGTGCCGCCAATGACCAGAGAGCCATCACCATCGAATGCGCCAGCGATATGTCTGAGCCGTATGCGATGAATACTGCAGTGTACGAATCCCTGGTTAAGCTCTGCACCGATGTCTGCAAGCGGAATGGTAAGAAGAAACTGCTCTGGCTTGGGGACAAGAATACTACTCTGAACTACAAGCCGAAAGCCGATGAGATGGTGCTGACGGTCCACCGCTGGTTTGCAAATAAAAGCTGTCCAGGCAACTGGCTCTATGCAAGGCTTGGTGATCTGGCAGCGAGGGTCACTGCAAATCTCGGCTGCAGTCAGCAGTCCACCCCATCTGTTCCAGCAACCAGCAAAGTGCCGTATAAGGTTCGGGTCAAGATTCCCGATCTCAATATCCGCAAGGGTCCTGGTACGAACTATGCCAAGTGGTACAAGTTCACTGGGGCTGGGGTGTTTACAATCGTTGACGAAGCAATCGGCCTTGGTGCTACCAAGTGGGGGCTTCTGAAGTCCTATGCGGACAAGCGTAACGGTTGGATTTCTCTCGATTACGCATCCAAGCTGTAAGGTTTTGCCCGGTGGCATGAGCTACCGGGCTTCCTTTTTTACACACAAAAATTCACCGAAAAATAGCACGGCTATTGCTTGACTAATCGGCGGCGTAGAGTGATATATAGACTACCACAAATGGAAGGAGGAACAGAGTATGAGAATCAAAGTAATCAAGCCCACGAAGGCAGTACGCCAGCAGAAGAAAAAGGTCTGCGCCTATGTGCGAGTATCTACGGATAGTCTTCAGCAGGAAGACTCCCTGGAAAATCAGACCACCTATTTCAAAGGCTTTATTACCGCCAATCCAGAATGGGAGTTCGTTGGCATCTACTCTGACCAGGGCATTTCTGGCTATAAGGAAAATCGCCCCGGATTCCAGAAGATGATAGAAGATGCCAGAGCTGGCAATATAGATTTGATCGTAGTAAAAAGCGTATCCAGATTTGCAAGAAATACCGAGACCGTGCTGAAGTTTTCCAGAGAACTAAAAAGCATTGGTGTCGGTATTTTCTTTCAATTACAAAATATCAATACACTGTCTGGTGCAGGCGAATTGATGCTGACCGTTCTGGCGGCGTTCGCCCAAGCAGAGAGTGAAGGTGCGTCTGACAATGCAAAAATGACCTATAAGCGGAAATTTGAAAGCGGCATTCCAGCCCACGGTTTGGAATGTACCTTCGGCTACAAAGCCAGCGCACAGGGTGACATCGTGGTTGATGAAGAAAAAGCCGCAGTAGTGCGGCAGATATTCGACTTGGCGGAGCAAGGCATCTGGCCCAGCAAGATAAAGCAATACCTCAATAAAAATGGGGTTCCAGGGTGCGCTGGCGGCGATTGGGATGATACGGCAGTGTTCCGTGTTCTACACAATGTTTCTTATAAGGGCGATGCAATATTACAGAAGACCTATACGGACAGCCGCCGGAAACGCCATAAGAACGAGGGACAGGTTGACCAGTGGTATATTGCAGAAAATCACCAGCCTATCGTACCGCCTGACCAGTGGGATAAGGTACAGGAGATTTTGCAGAAGCGGAGCGAACATTTGCAAACGCCGGCCCCTCCAAAGCCGGACAAGCCACGGAGTAGCCGAAATACCTACCCACTTTCCAATCTGATATACTGCCCCATTTGCGGTGAGAAGTTGATTCATAAATGGGGCAAGGGCAAAAACGAATACTGGGCTTGCAAAACAAACCTCAAGGTCGGCAAGGATGCCTGCAAGGGAATCTGGCTACCCGCAGAAGTGGCAAATAGCTGGGGTGAGATTACAGAGCCGATTGTGGTGGTTCAATATGAAGATGAATATGGGATGAGGCGATTTACCGCTTACCCCAAAGATGAATATGACGCATTCAAAAGAGAGGACTGATTTATATGGCAAGAGAAATCGTACACATTCCTGCACGGCGTGGCCTGAGCAATCGAGCTACTGTGACAGACCGAAAAATCCGGGTGGCAGCTTATTGCCGAGTTTCCACCGACCATGAAGAGCAGATCAACAGCTTTGAAAACCAGGTGACCTACTACACCGAATACATCAATCGGAATCCGAACTACGAACTGGCTGACATTTATGCTGATGAAGGCATCTCCGGCACCAACACCAGACGCAGAGATGATTTCAACCGCATGATAGCAGACTGCGAAGCCGGAAAAATCGACTTGATCATCACAAAATCCATTAGCCGTTTTGCCCGTAACACGCAGGACTGCCTGAACTACTCCAGAAAGCTGAAAGACCTGGGCATCGGCATCCAGTTTGAAAAGGAAGGCATCAACACGATGGACAGTTCTGGCGAGTTGCTTTTCACCATTCTTTCTTCCTTGGCGCAGGACGAGAGCCGTTCCATCTCGGAAAACTGCCAGTGGGGTATCAGATCCCTTTTCAAACAGGGGGTTCTGCATCTGAACACGAACCGTTTTCTGGGCTACGACAAGGACGAGAAAGGCAATCTGGTCATCAATGAGGAACAGGCGGTGATTGTGCGCCGGATTTATACGGAGTTCATGAACGGCATCAATCCCGATGTTATCAGCCGCCGCCTTCGGGATGAAGGAGTTCCGGGGTGCATGGGCGAAGCAAAGTGGCAGGCCAGCACGATTTTCGGAATCTTGCGGAATGAGAAATACATGGGCGATGCCATTCTGCAGAAGACTTTCACTTCCGATTACCTTACGAAAAAGACTGTGAAGAACGAAGGTCAACTGGAACAGTACTATGTCAAGGGTGACCATGAAGCCATCATCGACTCAGAGTATTGGGATGCAGTTCAGCTTGAACTGGAAAGACGACAGAATTATATGACAGCCCACAGCCTGCGAACGATGGGGCGTTACACAGATGAGCAGCCCTTTTCCAACCGGGTGTTGTGCGGAGAGTGCGGCAAGGTTTTCTGGCGGCGTACCTGGTACCGCCTGAACAACACTTACAAGGTCTGGCAGTGTGGCAACCGCTATCGAGAAAAAGGTGTGGTCACTTGCCACAGCGAGAACTTGAAAGAATCGGATTTGCATGGGGCTTTCGTTATGGCGTGGAATGGCATTCTGGAGAGCCGGGCAGAGTTCACAGAAACTTGGAAAGCACAGGCTGAAAACGGCAACGCCCTGGAACGCTTCAGGGCAAAGCAGATGCTGGAGCTTACCAAGATGAAACCGATGAAAGAAATCGACCTTTTGCTGGTCGGCAAGGTTCTGGACTATGTAATCGTCCAGCATGGAGGCGAGCTGGAGTTCCATTTTCTTGACGGAACACAGCTTGCGGTCGAAGTGACAGAATAAAGGGTAGCAGCCCACCCCAAAACCGTTGTTCTGGGAGGGCTGCTATTTTAGTGCTTATTCTTCGATGTTTTTCTTAAGGTGTCTCCGGGCATAAGGAATACCCTTTGCCAGATTGAAAATGACCGCCTTGTCCTCCTTGGAGTAAACGCCAGTCATAATGTACTTGGTTTCCGGGTCCCATTCCTTCATAGCACCACGGATTACTTCCATCATCGTCTCGTTCTGGAAAAGGACAGCGGTTTTCTGTTCCTCCTTTGCCTTAGAGAACTTGACCGTGTTGCTCTCATTGCCTTTGCCGACCTGTACGGCGAACTGGTGGGTTTCCGGGTTGAACAGGAAGCGGACATACGCCGGATAGCCCAGCACCTCTACGACAGCTTTGACAAAGCGGATGCGTTTCGGCTCCACGATAATATTCAGCGGAGCTTCTTTCTGTGCTACAGTCTTTTTGATCTCGATTACCTGGAAATTTTCTAACATTTTACATTACCTCTCTTTTGTAGTTTTTCTTGGATTTTTGATACATCACGTTTTGACCATTGCGGGTCAAGGACAAGATATCCTTTCATTCGCCCGCGCCTGATGAACTGGAGAGTCACGGACGTATCCTGGTAGACTTGTATTTTGCGCTTTCTCCGTCGGGTCTTTAAGCATTCCTGCACCTCATCCCATTGCTCTCGTGGTATGATAGCCGGATGGTGGTCACGCATAATGTACTTGCGTTCTTGACCACGGTTCTTTACGGAACGATGGGACAGACAGTCTGGTGTGTAGGTTTTCTGCATAACGACATCGCCGCAGTAGCGTTCATTATGGAGCATACTATAGAGCGTTCCGACACTCCATTTCCCCATTCCTTTGACCGTGGGGATTTCGAGCCGTGTCAATTCATCAGCAATTTCTTTAACGCTCCACCCATCCAAGTAGTTCTCATAGATGAAGCGAACCACGGCGGCTTCGTCTTCCACGACAGTCATATTCCCATCATCGTCTGTGGTATAGCCGAGGAGTGCCCAAGTCGGGCAGAGTGGCAGTCCTTTTTGAAACCGCCGCTTGATTGACCATTTGATAGCTTCGGATTTATTCTCTGACTCACCCTGTGCCACGCTACTTAGCATGGCGATGAAAGCCTCGTTCCTTCGGTCAGTGGTATTCAGATTTTCGTTTTCAAAAAACACTGCCACAGGAGGTTCAAGGCTTCGTAATTGCCGGACATAAGAAATGCAGTCCAAGGTGTTACGAGCAAAGCGGCTGATGGACTTTGTGATAATCAGATCAATTTTTCCATCGTAGCAATCTCGTATCATTTCCTGGAACTGCATTCGTTTGGTGACATTTGTGCCGGAGATACCCTCATCGGCATATATTTTTACTAACTCCCAGTCCGGGTTTCTGGTGATGAGTTCGGTATAGTATTGGACTTGCAATTCATAACTACCAGCCTGGGCATCTTCATCAGTGCTGACTCGGCAGTAGGCTGCAACCCGTATGATTTTGGGTTTGTCCGCCTCCAGTTCGGACACGGCAGGTACGATCTCTACCTCCGCTTCATTATCATAAGCGTTTTTAATACGGTTCTTTGCAGCCTTTCGCTTTTCGGCTTTTGATGACCCTTGCCATTTCGCAGACAACTCTAATTTCCCTTTCAGTTGAAACACCCCCTTCCTATCCTGGTGGGCCGTTACCAGTACTGTACCCTGCATAGCAGAGCCAAAGAAAATTATATCTAATTCGGCATTGCGTATCAACTTGCATAGCAATACCGAAGTATTTTGTGCGAAAGTATTTTCGCGCCGATAGCATTATGCTATACTGGAATCGCAACCTTATTTTTTTACCTACATATATCGCAATTCCAAAGTAAAGTAGTTCGTCAGTGGCAATCTAATAAGAAACCCCATTTCCAAGTACAATATGGGTAAAGACTTCGGAAGTGAGGTGTAGATTACTTGTCGGCTGAGAACTATATCATTGACAGAATAGAACAGTTGTGTGAACAGAAGCAAATGAGCAGATACCGCCTTGCCCAGAAATCTGGCATCTCGCAATCTTCGATTTCCACACTGCTGAATAGGCAGAGTGTTCCAACCATACAGACATTGGAGAAAATTTGCAAAGGGCTGGATATGACCCTTGCTCAATTTTTCTCGGAGGACGATGAACTGCCAAATTTGACAGAAGAGCAGAAACGCCTTCTCACTACTTGGAATGCTATGAACGAGCAGGAGAAGGCATTGGTAGAAGCATATATGCAAGGAATCGTAAGAAAGTAAGGATGGCTGATGTTGCGGCTGTCCTTATTTCGTTTGGAGGACACCATGAAACGGAAAACCTTTTTCCTTACAATGCTTATGACCTGTCTGCTTTGTGGCTGCGGACAATCCAGTGGATCTGCGGAGTCTGCAATCCAGCCAGAAAAACCAGAATATGAATTATCCGTAGAGTCCAATATTGGTCAAGAGGACTGTTCCATCTGCGGCAACGGAGGTGGCAGTCTTATGTCGTATTATGGAAAAAAGGACTCGATAGGAATTATCCATCTGAACGACCTGTCTATAAGTGATACCGAAGTTAGAGCTTTTGACGATGATGGGAATGAAGTGTTCGGTCAAAGTGGCACGAGTACGAGGGTCAATTCTTATGGCGAGGGCTGCGGAAGTGTGATGATTGCTGGAATGCCGAACCGTGGCTACAGCGATGCGAAGATTTACTACAAAGCCAAAGATGAGGTGAACTTCGATAAGCTGAAGGATTCCCTTTGCCAGACTTGCCTAGACAAAGTGGTGGAGTTTTATGTAGATCAGAAGAACAACGGCGATGACAGCAGACTTGGTACCACGGGATATTGCCTGGTTGATTTCTCTACCAGAGAGCTTTATACCTTATCTGACCCTTACCGCGGTTACATGATTCGGGATTACTATGTGCGGTATGACATGGAGGAAGGCCCGACTTCGGAGGATGACTACATCGACCTTTTCACTGTCTACGCCCCAGAACGAGCAGAGCAGTAAGGCTGTTCACAAAAAATACAACGAAATAGAAATAAAAAAAGATTCCAAACAGGTGTTTGGTGGTGTATAATAAATGAGGGTAAGGTTACAATTTGATGACCAAGCCCTCAAACCATTTTATAAGTTCTTTTTTATATAGAAGAAACTCATATTCTTTTTCTGATTTTGTATTCACAAAATAATCCCAGTTTATGTTTGAAAAAAGGCTATGTTACCCCTCTGCTTTGTGATGGGGTAAAACGGGGTAATTGCCTCGTCCCTAGGGTGGAAGATAGTACCCCGTGGGGATAGCTTTTGAAATATGGTCGCATATGACTTTTTCAGATGAAAGCGTTTCGATAATTGTTATTGAACGGCTCGTCTGTCGGGCGTGCTTTTTCTGGATGAACTCCCGGAATTTTCCAAATCAACGATGGAAGTGCTGCGTCAGCCGTTGGAGGAACATCAGATTCATTTGACGCGCGCGGTCGGCAGTGTGACCTATCCATCGGATTTTTTACTTCTGGCATCTATGAATCCATGCAATTGCGGATATTATCCGGACCGGAATCGGTGCAGATGCACACAGGCATCCCTGCAGCGGTATTTTGACCGGATTTCCCAGCCGCTGATTGACCGCATGGATCTTTGTGTGGAAGCGCCGATGGTTACGTATGAAGAACTGACAGGAAACGGCAATAATGAGAGTTCAAAGACCATCCGGGACCGGGTGTGCGAGTGTCAGGAACGCCAGATTTTCCGGTTCAAAGATGAAATCTTTTCCCATAACAGTGGAATTCCAGCCGCAAAATTAAACCAGTTCTGTAAGCTGGGGGAAAAGGAACAGCGGTATATGGAAAAAATGTTTCATAAACTGTCACTTACTGCGCGCACCTATCATAAAATCCTCCGGGTGGCACGAACAATTGCCGATACACAAAAGGCGGAAAACATCCGTGTCTGTGATCTGACAGAAGCTGTGTGTTACCGGAGTATCGGGGATAAATTCTGGGGAGGTATGGAAAGATGAGCATGTATGCGTACTGGCTTGCAAATACCGGACTGACCGTACATAAACTGACGGGTCTTATGACAGAAGGAATCGGTGCGGAAGAACTGTATGCCTTGCAGGAATCCCAAATGAAAAAAATCCGGGTTCTGGATGAAAAGGATGTGGAAAAAATCACACAATCCAGGCGGCACTGGGAGGTACAGGAGCGCTGGGGAAAACTGCAGGAGGAAGGAATCGGTTTTGTCTGCGTGGAAGAAGCACGGTATCCGCAAAAGCTCCGCCAGATTTTAGCAGCGCCTTATGCGCTGTATTATATTGGCAGGCTGCCGGAAGAAACACGAAAGAGTGTGGCAATTGTCGGGGCGCGGACAAGAAGTGCCTATGGAAGCCAGATTACGGGGAAACTGGCGAGGGCACTTGCACAGAACCGGATGGATATCATCAGCGGCATGGCGATGGGGATTGATGCTGATGCGCATAGCGGGGCACTGGAAGAAAACGGGGATACCTATGCGGTACTGGGCTGTGGCGTGGATGTGTGTTATCCGAAAAGAAACCGGTATTTATATGAAAAAATGCAGGATCGGGGAGGTATTTTGTCGGAATATCCGCCGGGCACACCGCCGCTGCCGGGATATTTTCCGCAAAGAAACCGTATCATAGCCGGACTTGCGGATTACGTGATTGTGATGGAGGCAAGAAAAAAGAGCGGATCGCTGATTACTGCGGACTATGCCATGGAACAGGGAAAGGAAGTGTATGCCCTTCCCGGGAGAGTTACGGATGCCCTGAGCGAAGGAACCAACCATCTGATCCAGCAGGGCGCCGGCATTTTTGTAAGTGTGGAAGATTTCCTGCAGGAACTGCAATTACAGCCCCAAAATATAACGACACAAATAGACTTTAGAAAAAATCTTCTTGAAAAAGACGAATCGTTGGTGTATGCTTTATTAGATTTTTATCCGGTGGGTCTTGGAACCCTGATCGAAAAAAGTCCCTATGGTCTGGTAGAAATTCTGCCGGTTTTAGAGAGGCTGGAACAGAAAGGGTTCATTCAGGAGACCATTCCGAATTATTATATAAAAACAATTTAGATGATATAAGGAGCACCAAATGGCAAAGTATCTGGTAATCGTGGAGTCACCGGCAAAGGTGAAGACGATTAAAAAATTTCTGGGAAAAAATTATGAGGTCATGGCAAGTAACGGGCATGTGAGAGATCTTCCGAAGAGTCAGCTCGGATTTTCTCCGGAAAATGATTTTGAGCCGAAATATATTACGATTCGTGGAAAGGGAGAGATTCTTGCAAAGTTAAGAAAAGAAGTAAAGAAAGCGGATAAAATTTATCTCGCAACTGACCCGGACCGTGAAGGAGAGGCAATTTCCTGGCATTTAACCAAGGCGTTGAAACTGGACGACAAAGATGTCAGCAGAATCAGTTTTAACGAAATTACAAAAACAGCGGTAAAAGCATCCTTAAAGACACCGCGTGAGATTGATATGGATCTGGTTGATGCACAGCAGGCGAGACGTATGCTGGACCGTATGGTTGGTTACCGGATCAGCCCGTTGTTATGGGCAAAAGTAAAAAGAGGGCTGAGTGCCGGTCGTGTACAATCCGTTGCTTTACGGATTGTGTGTGACCGTGAGGAAGAAATTGATGCATTTATTCCGGAGGAGTACTGGTCTTTAGAGGCAAGCCTCCTGCCGGAAGGTGAGAAAAAACCAATTACAGCAAAGCTGCAGGACAAAGGCGGCGAAAAGTTTGAGATTTCTTCCGAGGAACAGATGAATCAGGTGCTTGCGGAATTAAAAGGCAAAGAATTTAAAGTCCGCGATATGAAAAAGGGAGAGCGCACAAAAAAAGCGCCGCTTCCGTTTACAACCAGTACTTTGCAGCAGGAAGCTTCCAAAGCGCTGAATTTCCCGATCTCGAAGACGATGCGGATTGCACAGCAGCTGTATGAAGGTGTGGATATCAAAGGACAGGGAACGGTCGGTATCATCACCTATCTGCGTACGGATTCCGTTCGTATTTCGGAAGAGGCGGATGAAGCAGCGCGTGCCTTTATTTCCGAAAGCTACGGAGAGGAATATCTGTCTGACGGAGAAGGAAGCAAGAAGAGCAATGCAAAGATTCAGGATGCGCACGAAGCGATCCGTCCGACCGATATTAACCGTATTCCGACTGAGATTAAAGAGTCGTTAAGCCGGGATCAGTTCCGTTTATACCAGCTGATCTGGAAACGCTTTGCCGCAAGTCGTATGGCAAACGCAAAGTATGAGACAACAACCGTTAACATTGCGGCGGGAGATTATACATTCCGCGTTTCTACTTCCAAAGTAGCTTTTGACGGATTTATGCTGGCCTATACGGAAGCGGATGACGAAAAGCAGGAAAAACAGGTACTTTTAAAATCGATTGATAAAGATACAAAATTAAAACTCGAAGAATTCGATCCGAAACAGCATTTTACACAGCCACCGGCACATTATACGGAAGCTTCGCTGGTAAAAACACTCGAAGAACTCGGAATCGGACGGCCGAGCACCTATTCCCCGACCATCACAACGATTATTGCCAGACGTTATATCACAAAGGAAAATAAGAACCTCTATGTGACGGAGATCGGTTCGGTTGTCAATTCCATTATGAAGGAGTCTTTCCCGACCATTGTAGATGAACATTTTACCGCAAATATGGAATCTCTTTTAGACAGTGTTGCGGAAGGTCATTTAAACTGGAAGACGGTTGTTGCGAATTTTTATCCGGATCTGGAAGAGGCTGTGGAGGCCGCGGAAAAAGATCTCGAAAAGATTACCATTGAAGATGAAGTGACGGATGAAATCTGTGAAGTGTGCGGGCGCAATATGGTAATCAAGTATGGACCGCATGGAAAGTTTCTGGCATGTCCGGGATTCCCGGAGTGCCGGAATACCAAGCCATATTATGAAAAGATTGGTGTCGCATGTCCGAAATGCGGAAAAGACGTGGTCATCAAAATGACACGCAAGGGCAGAAGATACTATGGATGCATTGATTATCCGGAATGTGATTTCATGAGCTGGGGGCGTCCAGTGGAAAAGAAATGTCCGCGCTGTGGAGGCTATATGGTAGAAAAAGGAAACAAGCTTGCATGTGCGGATGAACATTGCGGTTACACGGAAGCAAAAGAAAAAGAAACAGAATAGTCGTAAATTTTTCAAAAAATATTGAATTGTCTGATAAATAGTGCTACACTCATGGTATCTGTGATAAAGACAGGAGGAAAAACATGAGTGTTCAACTTCTAGACAAGACAAGAAAAATAAATAAACTGCTTCATAACAATAATTCGTCCAAGGTGGTATTTAACGATATCTGTGAAGTCCTGACAGGAATTCTTGATTCCAACATCCTTGTAATAAGCAAGAAGGGAAAGGTTTTAGGTTCCAGTGTATGCAAAGGGGTTGAGGAACTGCAGGAACTGATCGTGGATGAAGTCGGCGGATATATTGATGCAGAACTCAATGAGCGTCTTCTGGGAATCCTTTCCACAAAAGAGAACGTAAATCTGGAAACACTCGGATTCGGAGATGAATCCAAAAAGTACCGGGCCATCATTACCCCGATTGACATTGCCGGGGAGCGGCTGGGAACCTTATTTGAATACCGGTGCGAAACGGAATATGACATTGATGACATTATTCTGACAGAGTACGGAACAACGGTGGTAGGACTGGAAATGATGCGTTCTGTAAACGAAGAGAGTGCAGAGGAAGCGAGAAAGGTTGCAATCGTAAAATCTGCGATCAGCACACTTTCTTTCTCGGAACTTGAGGCAATCACCCACATCTTTGATGAACTGGATGGCAATGAGGGAATTCTTGTTGCAAGCAGAATTGCGGATCGCGTGGGAATTACCCGTTCCGTGATTGTAAATGCACTTCGTAAGTTTGAGAGTGCGGGCGTGATCGAATCGCGTTCTTCCGGCATGAAAGGAACTTACATAAAGGTTGTCAATGATGTGGTTTTCGATGAACTTGCAGAACTGAAAAGAAAAAATGCAAAATAAAGGATGGAACCGAGAGGACAGCAAAAGGACTTGTATGTAAATATAAGTCCTTTTTTGTCATTTTATGTAAAAAACTACTTGTATTTTGCTTGATTTATACTATAATTAGTATGATACGATAATTGGGAATACTAGATAAGGAGGCACAAAATTGCTGAGTACAGATGCTTTCAATTATGTGAATGTTCTGGATAAAGCTGCTGATGCGAGCTGGAGCAGGGAGAACATTCTGACTAACAATATTGCAAATGTAAACACTCCGGGATATAAGAGAAAAGACTTAAATTTTGAAAATACATTAAAAACAGAACTGGGCCGCTGCAAGCATGAGTCCCTGGATTCGAAAATGAAAGACGTGGATCTTTCCAGACTGAATCCATCGGTTTATGTGGACAGTTCCAATTACTCCTATCGGCTGGATGGAAGCAATGTAGATATTGACACGGAAGAAGTGGAGCTGGCATCCGAACAGATCCGCTATCAGGGAATTACAGCCGGAATTAACGGACAGTTTGACCGTATGCGTTCCGTGATTAAGTAAGGGGGAAAGATAAATGGCTTTATTTCAGGCGTTTAATATCAGCGCGTCAGGCATGACTGCAGAACGGTTTCGTACCGATATCATTGCGGAGAACATTGCAAATGTAAATACAACATCAACAGAGAGCGGCGGTCCGTACCGACGCAAAATTGTAAATTTTGCAGAACGGAAAGTTACCCCGTTTTCCCAATATTACGCAACTGCATCGCAGAATCCGGCAATCGGAAATGGTGTAAAAGTAACTTCCGTAAAGGAAGATACGGAAACCGATTTCGTGAAAGAATATGATCCTTCCAATCCGGATGCGGATGCGGACGGATATGTATCCTATCCAAATGTAAACACGGTCACGGAAATGACCAATCTGATCGATTCTACCCGTGCATATGAGGCAAATGCGACTGCATTTGATGCCACAAAGAGTATGGCAACCACGGGACTTTCCATAGGAAAACAATAATAAAAAATAAGTTATACGAGAGAGGACAAAAGCATGGATATCACACAATTGTCTGGAGTTTCTTCTGACTATCTGAATACATTCGCAAAAAAAGAGGCACTTGTTCCGGGAGACGATGACAGTTTCAGCGCGGTGCTTTCAACAGCGATGAAATCAGTAGATGAAACCAATGATCTGCAAAATACCGCGGAGTCGGAAGAAGTACGGTTCGCACTTGGGGAAGCCGAAAATCCACATGATCTGCTGATTGCAGAGACGAAAGCAAATGTAGCACTGCAGTATACCGTTGCAGTGCGGGATAAACTGATTGACGGATACAAAGAGATTATGCAGATGTCAATCTAGTAAGTGAGGAACGAAAACATGCCAGAACAGTTACAGAAAATCCTTGACCGTGTGGTTGAGTGGTGGAAAAAATTTTCCAATAAACAAAGAATGCTGCTGATCAGCCTTACCGCAGTGGTGATCCTTGCGCTAGTGATACTGGGAGTTATTGTATCGAGACCGAGTTATACAACACTGATTGACTGCCAGAACGCAAAAGAAGCCAGCCAGGTAAAAGATCTGTTAGACGGCGAAGGTGATATTGATTATAAGGTAACGGATACCACACATTTTGAAGTAAACAAAAAAGATGAGAACAAGGCAAATTGGCTTTTGGGATCCAATAATATTGATACAACGGGATTTGACCTGTCAGATCCGAACATCAAGGATTATATCGACGGAAGCTTTTCTACCACGGAGGCAGATAAACAGAAGCTTGCCAAAAGCTATATGGAAGATAAACTGGAGAATGTGCTTGCTGCGAATGACCTGATTGATTCCGCAAAAGTCACACTGGATATTCCGGACGATGACGGTACACTGATCTCACGGATGCAGGAAAGTTCTGCCAGCGTTTCGCTTGCCCTGAATGGTTCTATGGATTCGGATCAGGCGTATTCGGTGGCGCGCCTTGTGGCAACCGCCCTTGGAAATGATTCGACAGACAAAATTACCATTCTGGATCAGAAGACATCCAAAATCTTGTTTTCGGGAGCAGATCAGGATGATGATGCCACGGTTGTTTCCGACAGTCTGGACATCAAAGACCGCATTAAGAATTCCGTGGTCAATGGTATCAAGGATGTAATGGTCAAGTCCGGTATGTATTCGGACGTGCAGGTTGCACCGAACCTTGATATTGATATGTCCAAGGTGGAAAAGGCGGTTCACAATTATTCACACAATGATGGACAGGATCAGGGAGAACTGACAGAAAGCTCTGAGTATAATTCAGAGGCAAAAGGTGGACAGGCTGCAACTCCGGGAACGGATTCCAATGATGATACACCAACCTATGTGACACCGGATGGCGAGATTACAGAATCTTCCGTGTCGGATGTGGATAAAAAATATTCGCCGAATGAGGAAATTATAAAAACTATTTCAAACGGTGGAGCGGTCAACTATGATAACAGTTCCATTGCCGTGACTGCCACACGCTGGGTTGTTTATGATGAGGACGAATTGAAAGATTCCGGGCAGCTGAAAGGGACAACGTTTGAAAAGTTTAAGAGCGCACACAGTGATCCGGTACAGGTGGATGCAACGCAGGATGAAATTGACCTTATCGCAAAAGCTACTGGAATTCAGTCTAGTGCAATCAAACTGGTCTGTTATGAAAGACCGCAGTTTGTGGAATCCCAGAAGAAGGGATTCGGACTCACCGACATTTTACAGATTCTGCTTGCGGTGCTGATTTTTGCGTTGCTGGGGTATGTTGTATTCCGCAGTACCAGAAAACAGAAAGTGGAAGAGCCGGAGCCGGAACTGTCTGTCGATGCCCTGCTGGCGGCTACTTCAGATAACGACGATGAAAATCTGGAAGATATCGGGTATTCGGAAAAATCAGAAACCCGGAAACTTATTGAAAAATTTGTGGATGAAAATCCGGATGCGGCAGCACTTTTGCTTCGCAACTGGTTAAATGATGATTGGGAGTAATTTATGAACAACGACTCATATACTGGAGTACAGAAAGCAGCGATTCTTTTGATTACGCTGGGACCGGAAAAGGCGGCAACCATTTTCAAACATTTAAAGGAAGATGAGATTGAAGAATTAACGCTGGAAATAGCGAATACAAGAAGCGTATCGCCACAGACCAAGGAGGAAGTGCTCGAAGAGTTTTATCAGGTATGCCTCGCACAGCAGTATATTGCGGAAGGCGGTATCGGATACGCAAAAGAACTTCTGGAAAAAGCACTCGGAAACGACAAGGCACAGGGAGTTATTGCAAAACTTACAGCATCTCTTCAGGTTCGTCCGTTCGAATTTATCCGAAAGACAGATCCGGCACAGCTGCTGAACTTTATACAGGATGAACATCCGCAGACGATTGCGATGATCCTTTCGTATCTGGCTCCGGCACAGGCGTCCCAGGTACTGGGAGCTCTGCCACCGGAAAAACAGGCTGATGTTGCAAAACGTATTGCAACTATGGATCGTACTTCTCCGGATGTGATCAAGGAGGTAGAACGCGTACTGGAACGGAAACTTGCATCTCTTGTAAATCAGGATTACACCATCGTCGGTGGTATTGATGCAATTGTTGGCATTTTGAACAGTGTCGACCGTGGAACAGAGAAACATATTATGGAATCTCTGGAAATCGAAGAGCCGGAACTTGCAGACGAGATCCGCAAAAAGATGTTCGTGTTCGAGGATATTCTTCTGCTCGACGACCGTGCAATTCAGCGTGTGCTGCGTGATGTGGAAAATGCAGATCTGGAGCTTGCGCTTAAGAATACAACGGAAGAAGTACAGAATGTGATCTACAAGAACCTGTCAAAACGTCTGGCTGCAATGATCAAGGAGGATATGGACTTTATGGGTCCTGTTCGTATGAAGGATGTTGAGGAGGCACAACAGAAGATTGTTGCTGTGATCCGTAAGCTCGAAGATGCCGGAGAGATTGTAATTTCACGTGGCGGAGGTGACGATATCGTTGTCTAATTTATTGAAACAATGTTATGTCGTCAGTTCGGGAACTGGTACAAGAATTATCAATTCCAATGACGGGGTACGCCAGAAATTAAAAGAACTGCAACAGGAACAGGCTCCGGAACAGGTAGATGTATCAGCAGAGGACGGACAGGAGAATGCACCGGCTGGTTTCTCACAGGGGATTCAGGCAAAAACCGTGCAGATTGATGTGGAAGCCCTGCGCAGGGAAGCACTTGAAAAGGCAGCTGTGGAGGCAGATGAGATTACTTCCACGGCAAAAGAAGATGCAGAACGTATCCGTGGGGAAGCGGAAGAAAAAGCCCGTACCCTGTATGAAGAACAAAAGAAACTCGGATACGAAGAGGGTGCCAGATGCCGGGAAGAAGAATTAAACAGGGAACATGAGAAGGCGATGGAGTCTCTTCATGCACAGAAAAAACAACTGGAAGAACAGTATCATGAAAAAATGTCGATGATGGAAAAAGACATTGTGGACGCTGTGATTCAGGTATTTGATAAAGTGTTTAAGATTCAGTTTGAAGAGAAACGTGAACTTTTACTTCAGCTGGTAAATGGAGCATTACTTGACATTGACCCGGGAGATAAAATACGGATTCACACGAACCGGAGCGATGAGGAAATCCTCAAAGAACATCTTGCACAGATGCAGGATATTGTAGGAAAAGATGTTGCCATTGAATTTGTAAAGGATAATAAATTATCGGATGGACAGTGCAAAATAGAAACCCCGTATGGCGTGGTTGACTGTGGGGTAGACACACAGTTGTCTGCACTGCTGAAGGATATACGTTCACTGGTATAAACGGGAGACGAATTTGGTTAAAGAAGCGGAAAAGTATTTACAGCTGATGGACCGCCAGTATTATAAGAGTTATGGAAAAGTAGTCAAGGTAGTAGGTCTTACCATTGAATCTGTCGGACCAAAGGCACGTATGGGAGATTTGTGTAAAATTTACCCGAACGAGAAGGAAGAGGAATATGTTATCGCGGAAGTGGTCGGTTTTCAGGATTCCAGACTGATCCTGATGCCGGTTGACAGCGTGGAAGGGGTTGGAACCGGATGCATTGTGGAAAATACCGGACATCCCCTGTCAGTTCTGGTTGGAGAAGAACTGCTTGGGCATACGCTGGATGGAATCGGACGCATGACGGATGGAACGGAAGAAATTCACGGTTCGTATTATCCGTTGGAAAATACGCCGCCGGATCCGATGGATCGCCGGATTATCAGCGAGGTACTGCCGCTTGGTGTAAAAGCGGTGGACGGACTGATTACGGTTGGAAAAGGACAGCGTATCGGTGTGTTTGCCGGTTCTGGTGTCGGGAAAAGTACCCTGCTTGGCATGTTTGCAAGAAATACGAAGGCAGACATCAATGTAATCGCACTGATCGGTGAGCGCGGCAGAGAGGTCCGGGAATTTATTGAACGTGACCTTGGTCCGGAGGGAATGGCACGGTCTGTTGTCGTGGTCGCAACGTCAGATAAACCGGCACTGATCCGTAATAAGTGTGCAAAGACTGCAACGGCTGTGGCGGAATATTTCCGTGATCAGGGAAAAGATGTACTGCTTATGATGGATTCCATGACACGATTTTCCCAGGCACAAAGAGAAATCGGACTTGCATCCGGGGAACCACCGGTTACCAGAGGGTATCCACCGAGTGTGTACGCACAGATGCCAAAACTTCTGGAACGTGCCGGTACAAATGAAAAAGGATCGATCACCGGACTATATACGGTTCTGGTAGATGGAGATGATTTTAATGAGCCAATCACGGATACGGCGCGGGGCATTCTGGATGGACATATTGTTCTCGACCGTAAGCTGGGGCATAAAAATCATTATCCGGCAATTGATATTTTACAGAGTATTTCCCGTGTTATGAATTCCATCGTAACAAAGGAACATAAGGCACTTGCCGGAAAATTAAAACAGGTGCTTGCCACATACAGTGAAGCAGAGGATCTGATTAATATCGGAGCCTACAAAAACGGATCGAATCCGGATATCGATTATGCAATCCGAAAGAATAAAGAAGTGAATGAATTTCTGTGTCAGGATACGGAAGAAAAGTTTGCTTTTGATGAAGAAGTGGAACTCTTAAAAAAGGTGTTTGACGACTGATCAATGGACAGAGGTTTTAAATGGCAAAATTTGTTTATCGTATGCAGAACATACTGAACATTAAACAGAAACTGGAGACACAGGCGAAAATGACATACAGCCTGGCAAACCAGAAATATCTGGAGCAGCAGAAGATTCTGCAGGAATATATGGTGCGCAGAGTCGGATATGAGCAGCACTGGAAGAAACTGATGCAGGGAAATTTAAATCTGCAGGAAGTCGAACATGCGCGGGCAGATGTAAATGCCATGAAAACGATTGTCAGACGACAGATGGTAGAAGTCCACAAGGCGGAAAAAGAACTGGAAGATGCCAGAAACCGCTTAAAAACCGTGATGCAGGAACGAAAGGTTCAGGAAAAATTGAGGGAAAAGGCATTTGAAGAATTTAAGCAGGAACTTGCAGAAGCAGAAACGAAAGAAATCGATGAACTTGTAAGTTATACCTATAACAAGGGTGAACAGGGAGAATGATATGGCAGACGAAAGAAACCTTGTCGACGAGGAAGACACGGTAAAGGAAAACAGCGCACAAAATCGAAGAGAAAAGAAAAAACGGGAAAAGAAAGAAAAAAAAGAAAAAAAGAATGCCAAAGGAAACGCATCGGAACCGGAAGAAGATGAGGATGAAAAGGGAGGCGGCAGGCTGATTCTTGTCCTGACAACCATTTTAATCATTGCGATATGGATGGGAATTATAGGAATTCTGATTAAAACCGATGTCGGAGGATTTGGATCAACGGTGTTATATCCGCTTTTGAAAGATGTCCCTTATGTTAATAAAATCCTCCCACAGCCGGAAGAAACGGTGGAGCAGACCGAGGACACAGAGTATCAGTATGGGTCTTTAAGCGAGGCTATCAGCCGGATTAAAGAACTGGAAAAAGAACTCGATGAAGCCAGCAGTACAAATAAAAATGACAAAAAAAAGATCAAGGATCTGAAAGCACAGATCAAGGATCTTTCAAAATACAAAGAGGATGAGGCTGCCTTTGAAAAGGAGAAGGAAAAATACTACGAGGAGGTTGTTTTTTCCGATCAGGCACCCGATATACAGCAGTATAAGACATATTATGAGAGCATTGATCCAGAAAATGCCGAAGTCTTATACAAACAAGTGGTTGAACAGATTACCTACGATAGTCAGGTTGAAGATTACGCAAAGACATATTCCAACATGAAGCCTCAGGAGGCGGCCAGCATCTTTGATACGATGACGGACAATCTGGGGCTTGTGGCTGACATTCTCATGAATATGGGAACACAGCAGAGGGCGGATATTCTTGGCAAAATGGATGCAACGACTGCGGCGAAGCTGACAGAGATCATGGAACCTAGCAAGAAAAAGTAGGAAATCTGTAAATAACAGAAAGGAGGAACGTGTTTGACAAGTGCAAATGTATTTAATTTGAATTCTGTAAAGCAGGGTCAGGTATTAAATGCAAATGCTGCAAAAGGCAGATCAAAAGCTGAAAATCCGGATGCGGCAGGCGTGTTTGCTTCACTGATGGGCAGTAACTACTCTACAAATTTTAATATGCCGTCCGTGGATACAAAAATAAACAACAATGTATTACAGCAGACAAATGCGGCAGATAATTACGACCGGTATCAGTATCAGGATAATACCATCCGTCAGGCAGCCGGAGATGTTGTCACAGACGTGATTGGCAATTCGACAGATACTCTGGATCAGTTCCAGGGCGATGTTGTCAGGATGGTGGCCGAACAATTGGGTGTTTCGGAAGATTCTGTAAAAGATATGATGGAGTCGCTGGGACTTACAGCTTTTGATCTCCTGAATCCGGAAAATCTTGCACAGCTTGCAATGCAGCTGACAGGAGAAACTTCTCCAATGGATTTACTGATGAATGACCAGTTTCAGGGTCTGATGCAGCAAATGAACCAGCTGGGAGGGCAGCTTGCAAATGAACTAAATCTTCAGCCGGCACAGATGGAGGAACTGATTGCGCAGATGGATATTCTGCAGACACCGGAAACTCTGACCGATGAAGAAATGCAGGTATTGACCGATGTGGCAGGACAGCAGACAACAGCCGATACTGTTTCGGCAGATGTGATGCCGGAGCTTGCACAGACCGATGAGGTACAGCCGATGGATAAACAGGCGGATGTATTTCAGAAAGAACCAAAATCGGATGAAGTACGCACACAGCAGCCACAGACAAAGGAGACAAAGCAGACAGCAGAACAACAGACGATGGAACAGCAGACGGATGCCGGAGATGCAGATGTAGATTCGCAGACAGGAGATCAGGTGAAGTCGGCGCAGCCGGAAAAAATGACGGCAGACCGGAACAACTCTGATGTGGCAAAGACACAGGCTGCCGTGCAGATGCAGGATACCGCCGGGGTACAGACGATGGTGCATGCGGCGGATGTAACATCCGAGACATCGTATATTTCCGTGGATACCATGGATTTGCTGGAACAGGTGGCAGAACAGATCCGTGTGAATGTTTCGGAAGGAACTTCATCGATGGAGATGCAGCTGAATCCGGAAAATCTCGGGAAAGTGTATGTAAATATTTCTTCGAAAGAAGGCATGATCCATGCACAGCTGGCAGCTTCTAATGAAGCAGTCCGCGCAGCCCTTGAAACGCAGGTGGCAGATCTGCGGCAGAATTTAAACCAGGCAGGTGTCAAAGTTGACGCCATAGAAGTAACCGTTGCTTCCCATGAATTCGAAAAGAATCTGGAACAGAATCAGGAGAATGAAAAGCAGCAGGGAGAAAGACAGCAGGAGCAGTCCGGAGGCAGAAGAAGAAACTTAAATCTGTCCTCACTGGATGGATTGTCAGGACTGATGACAGAAGAAGAAACTCTTGCAGCACAAATGATGCGGGAGAATGGAAATTCCATGGATGTAACCGCATAGAAAGGAGAAAAAATGGCAGATACGACAACTTCCGCACTGAATTGGGCAACTGTGGAAAACGGAAAAGTAAAAACGACAACATCGAAAAAAAGCGATGAGTCCAACAACGGAACCATGGGATATGATCAGTTCCTTACATTACTTTGTGCGGAAATGCAGTACCAGGACCCGCTCGAGCCTACCAGCAATACCGAATATGTGGCACAGCTTGCAACGTTCTCACAGTTAGAGGCAATGCTTGGCATGCAGGATACACAGAAAAACGAGATGGCAAACAATCTGGTTGGAAAATATGTAATCTTAAAGGTTTCGGACGAAACAACCGGAAAAACTTCTTATGTGGACGGTAAAGTAGATTATGTCATGTATCAGGAAGACGGATCACAGATGCTCAGTGTCAACAATAAGCTGTATTCCATCGATACGCTTGATACGGTGGCCGACAGTGATTACTATGAAGCGATTGGTTATGCCAAGACCATTTCAAACATGCTGGCACAGCTTCCGGATATTGAAAATATTACGACCAAGTATTCCGGTGCGATAGAACAGATCCGTAAGGTATACGATGGCATGACGGATTATCAGAAGAGCTTTGTAAGTGAGTCTGATCTTGCAAAACTGAAGAAGTATGAGCAGAAGATCAAAGATCTGGGTGGAGATACCTCAGACGATACAAAGACGGATGATACCAAAACAGATACGGATACGAAAACCGATGATACCAAGACTGATACGGATACCAAGACCGATGACACAAAAACGGATGACTCGAAGACAGAGAATGGTTCCGATCAGAAGAGTGACGAGACAACAGGTGCATAGGAAAGGGGAGAAAAAAGATGAACCCGATCAGCAAACAGTTTTCGTCGATCGAACAGGTAACCGGCCAGTATTTAAAACAGAAAAACGTAACCAGTCCGTCAAAGACGTCGGATGTTTCATTCGAAGATGTCTTACGGCAACAGCAACAGTTAAAGTTTTCAAAGCATGCCTCGCAGCGGCTGGAAAGCAGAAATATCAGCTTATCCGAGGAACAGAATGCCAGACTCGAAGACGGAGTGGAACAGGCACATGCCAAGGGAATTAAGGATTCTCTGGTTTTGGTGGATTCACTTGCTTTTATTGTTAATGTGCCAAGTAAAACCGTTGTTACTGCAATGGATCAGACGGAAACACAATCAAATATTTTTACAAATATAGATGGCGCAGTTATTATGTAACCGGACCTTATGGAAGTTACAGGAATCCCGACTGACAGAAGGATTTCAAAACCATATTGCCATCTAAGGAGGTCAATGTACTATGATGAGATCATTATTCTCTGCTGTGTCAGGTCTTAAGACACACCAGACGAGAATGGATGTAATTGGTAACAATATTGCCAATGTAAATACCGAAGCGTTCAAAGCTTCCAGCGTAAGATTCAGTGAACTGATGTACCAGACAATGTCCACCGCATCCGGTGGGGATGCGTCAACCGGTACGGGTGGTGTCAATGCTAAGCAGGTTGGTCTTGGTGTAAGCACGGCATCTACCATGATCAATATTACCGGGGCAGGTTCTTCCGAGACAACCGGAAACCCGTTTGATTTAAAACTCAGCGACAGCCAGACCACAAACTTCTTTATTGTCAGCGATGGAACAAATACCATGTTTACCCGTGCAGGTTCGTTCTATGTAGATGGAAACGGCTATCTGTGTATGAGTTCTACCGGATATACGGTACAGGGATGGCAGGTAGACAAAACGACAGGTGAGATCCACAAAGATACGGTTTCTCCCCTGCAGGTGATGTCACCGTCCAACACGACATCCGCTCCGGAGGCAACGACAGAGGCTTATGTGCATGGAATTCTGGATAAGGAAGATACCGATGTCACCGGAAAAGACGGCTATGTTATGACTCTTGGATTTTATGATGATCTGGGATACTCTTATACGGCTAAGTTTGCGGTGTCAACACCGAAGACAACTCAGGGATTAGGCACTGGAAATAATTATTTTATCAGTTTAACGGATATTATTGATTCGAAGGGAAATTCTATTGTCACAAAAGACGAAAATGGAAATGCAATAAAAGACGAAGCTGGTAAGCGTAAGATGCTTGATTCGATCTGGGGAGATGACGGGAAACAGGATGATACGAATGGACCGAAGGGCTATTATATGAAATATGATTCCAATAAGGGTACATTTGTAAGTATTGGCGATGGTTCGAATACAACAGCTGGTACGAAGGCTGTAACGGCGAAATCCTTAAAACTTTCTGCCCTGGGAACACAGTATACAACAAATAATGCAGACGGAACGACACAAAAATCCAATTTTAAGGACATCAATGTAGATTTTTCCACTTCCACCAATGTAGGCCATGGCGGAAAGTCAACACTGAAAGTAGAAAAAGGAACTTCTGTCGGAAAAGAAACCGGTAAGAAGAATGGTGCAATGATCGGACTTGCTGTAGACCAGAGCGGTAAGATTTATGCAAGCTATGACAATGGTAACACCGAACTTCTCGGACAGATCGCAGTGGCACAGTTTGCCAATGCTTCCGGTCTTGAAAAAATTGGTGATAACTGCTATCAGACAACCTTAAACTCTGGCGAGTTTGACGGTGTGGGTGTAGCTGTGGATGCGGATGGAAGCAAGATCAATTCCGGACAGCTGGAAATGTCAAACGTTGACCTTTCCGGACAGTTTACCGATATGATCATTACGCAGCGTGGATTTCAGGCAAATTCGCGTGTTATCACAGTTTCCGATACATTACTGGAAGAATTAATCAACTTAAAGAGATAGTTTGAAAAAATAGTTGGGAAATGGTTTTTTGACTGTTTCTCAACATTTTTTTGTGATTTTACACCCTTTTTAACAAAAAGGAAGTAGACAAGAGAGAGAAAGTTTAGTAAAATCATATAAAAGGGTATTTTGATGGATTTTGTCGGAAGATCCATCGGAATTCCTAATTTTAGAAAATGGAAGGTGTAGTTCATGGATATAGCATCACTGCTTTCAATTATCGGCGGAATTGCCATGGTTATCTTTGGCGTCCTCAGTAGTAACAGTTTTGACATCACTGCGATGCAGATGTACATTGATCCGGCATCTGTTGTCATTACGTTTGGTGGATCTATCTGTAGTACGATTGGGTGTTTCAAGCTTGCAGATGGAATCAACGGATTCAAGTCAATTTCACTCCCGTTCAAGGATAAAACATATGATCCGTCACAGACCATCCGGACAATTATTGACATGTCAAATGTCGGAAGAAAAGAAGGTTTGCTTGCACTTGAAGAAGCTGCAAACGGAATTGAAGACGAATTCCTGAAAAAAGGAATCATGCTTGTAGTAGATGGCACCGATCCGGAGCTGGTTCGTGGGATTCTGGAAACGGATATGGTGTGTCTGGAAACCCGTCACAAGGATGTGATTAAGTTTTGGGAAAAATGGGGCGAGATGGGTCCTGCCTGGGGTATGATTGGTACCCTGCTCGGACTGATCGCCATGTTAAATAAACTTTCCGATCCGTCTGCGATCGGACCACAGATGTCTGTAGCACTGGTTACGACACTGTACGGTTCCCTGATTGCAAACTGGTTATGTGCCCCGATTGCCGGAAAACTTTCCGTAAACAATGATATGGAAGTGGTAAACCGTCAGATCACCATTGAAGGTTTGCTGTCCATTCAGGCAGGAGAAAATCCACGCGTTATTGAGGAAAAATTAAAGTCATTCCTTTCACCGACTGTAAGAGAGGGTGTTCTTGAAAACGGCGGAGGAGGTGAAGAGTAGTGGCAAAAAAGAAACAGGAAGATCCGCCAAAAGGAGCGCCGGCATGGATGAATACTTTCTCGGATCTGATGAATCTTTTGCTCTGCTTCTTCGTACTATTGTTTTCCATGTCGACAGTAGATACTGACAAGTTAGAGGCGGTTGTTGCATCACTGCAGAACGCCATCAGCATCCTTCCGACCGGCGGCACAAGCATTGGAGAGGGAGAGATGATTTCTGCCGGTGTCCGCCAGCTGGAATTTCTGGATTCTTACTACAATGAGATGGCAAATTCCAAAGCAGAGAATACCGATGAGCAGACAGATGGCAAACTGTCTGCTCAGGAACAGTACGAGCAGCAGCAACTTGCGGAATCTGAAAAGATGGCAGATGAAATCCAACAGGAACTTGATAATTCACAGCTGTCCGGAAAGGTGGATGTGGATTTCAATGCAGAGTATGTAAAACTGAATCTGAATGGTTCCATTTTGTTTGCATCCGGTAAGGCTGATCTGGTCAAACAGGCAGTCCCGATTGTAAATAAGCTTGGAAAGATTCTTGAAAAATATAACAGGAATGTGATAGAAGTAGAAGGACATACCGATAATGTTCCGATCCGCTATTCTGCAAAATATGAAAATAACGAGGTTCTTTCGGTGTACCGTGCACTTGCTGTCACGGATCAGCTCAGAAAAAACAAAAACTTAAATCCCAAGTACATTAAGTTTGCGGGAAGAGGAGATTACATACCGGTTGCTGACAACAGTACCGCAGAGGGACGTGCGCAGAACCGGCGCGTAGAAATAAAAATTTATAACTCATTCAATTCAAATGTGAAAGAAAATAACTAAGAGGAGTAAGCAATGAAGAAGAATTTAATTTCAGTCGTCATTCTGGCACTTGTGTTTGCAAATTTTGTTTTGACAGCACTTTTGATGTTTTCGGTATTACCGGAGACAAAAAAAGCAAATACACTGATCGAAAAAGTGTGTTCCGCAATTGATCTGGATTTAAACAGTGGTGCGGCTACCGGAACCAGCAATATTTCCATTGATGATCAGGAAATTTATAAAGTCAGCGAAGGGGAAGACCTGACAACAAACCTTGCAGAAGGAAAAGACGGAAAGACTCATTATGCAGTACTGAATGTATCACTTGTTCTGAACAAGAAGAGCGACAATTACAAGAAATACACACAGGATTTCCTGACAAATCAGGATGATACAATCAAAAATGATATTATCAAAGTGGTAAGTGGATATACATTTGAGCAGTTTAACCAGAATTCAGATGCAATTAAGGACACGATCCTTGAAGATATGCAGAATTTATTCGGCAAAGATTATGTGATCGGAGTAAACTTCTCCAAACTGACAGCACAATAGGATTTTACAGGTGGTGAAAAACTGATGGGTGACGTATTATCCCAAAATGAGATAGACAACTTGCTGGCAGCGCTTAGTACCGGTGAGCTGGATGTGGATGAAATAAAAGACAATAATGAAAAAAAGGTAAAAGAGTACGATTTTGCCCGTCCTTCCAAATTTTCCAAGGAACATCTGCGTACCATGGAAATGATATTTGAACATTATGGCAGACTTTTATCTACGAATCTGCCCGTATATTTACGGAAAAATGTTCAGGTAGAGGTGGTGAATTCAGAAGCGGTTACGTATTCTGAATTTTCCAATGCACTGTCAAATCCGGTTCTTTTGGGAATTGTGAATTTTGCACCCCTCAAGGGAAATATTATTTTGGAAATGGCATCGAATCTGGGATATGCGATTGTTGACCGTATGCTCGGTGGCAGAGGAGATCCTATGGACAAGGTTCGTGAGTTCTCGGAAATCGAACTTTTGATTATCGAACGGATTATGATTGTGTGCGTCAACCTTTTACGGGAACCATGGGAAAACGTGGCGGATATTCATCCCCGGTTAGAGAGAATTGAAACCAATTCCCAGTATGCACAGATTATTTCTCCGAGTGAAATGATTGCGATTGTGACAATAAACCTAAAGATCGGGGAAGTGGAAGGCCTGATGAATGTCTGTCTTCCGTACCTGACTCTTGAGGATGTCATTGATAAGCTGAATACGAAGTACTGGTATTCAAATCTGCAGAATCAGGACAATACCGATTACACGGAATCCATTGAGACCCTGATTCGGCGCGCACAGATACCGATCAAAGCTGTTCTTGGAAACAGTATGATATCGGTAAATGATTTTGCCATGCTGCAGCCGGGAGATATTATCCGGCTGGATCGCAAGGTGGAGGACGAATTGGATATTTATGTTGGAAATATTCGGAAATTTACTGCACTTCCCGGATCATCGGGGGATAAATATGCAGTCAGGGTCACTTCGGTGATCAGAGAGGAGCAATAAACTATGGATGGAGTATTATCGCAGGAAGAAATTAACGCACTGCTGAATGAACCTGGAGCAGAAGCGAGTGATTCTGCGGAAAATGAACTGTCTGATGCACAAAAAGACGCGATCGGAGAGATTGCCAATATAAGTATGGGAACTGCGGCGACAACGTTGTTTTCGCTCGTTAACCATAAGGTGGAAATTTCAACTCCAGTTGTTTCTTACGGCACATGGGATGACATTGTACAGGAGTATGAAAAACCCTGTGTGTTTATCCGGATTGCATATACCGTAGGACTGGATGGAAGCAATATTCTTGTCCTGAGGGAACATGATGTAAAAGTCATCACGGATCTGATGATGGGAGGAGATGGAACCAATACAGATGGCGAACTTGGCGAATTGCATTTGTCCGCAATCAGTGAAGCTATGAACCAGATGATGGGTTCTGCGGCAACTTCCCTTTCTTCCATGTTAAACCGCAAGATTGATATCAGCCCGCCAAATGCAACGGTGATTAATCTGCAGGAAGACATCGATGAAGCGGAGATTGATTCCTTCCTTACCGGAAAGTTTGTTAAGATCTCTTTCCATATGGAAATCGGGGATCTGGTTGACAGTACAATTATGCAGCTGTATCCGATTTCATTTGCAAAGGATATGTGTGATGGAGTGGCAAAAACGATGGAAATGGACAGTCAGAGTGTGACGGCCGATTCCTCAGCAGCAAATTCCGGCAATCCGGCAGGGGCACAGCCAGCAGCTGCATCTGCCGCAGCACAGCAGTCACAGCAGATGGCTTCACAGAATACAGCACAAATGGGGCAGCCGATGGGGCAGCCGATGGGACAGACGATGATGGGAAATACTATGATGAATCAGAACATGGGACAGCCGGTTAATGTTCAGCCGGCACAATTTAGCGCATTTGCGGGTGGAAACCTTGGAAATTACCAGCCGGAAAATATTGATCTGATTATGGATGTTCCGCTTCAGGTGACAGTTGAGCTTGGAAGGACAACAAAATCCATTTCAGATATTCTGGATCTGGGACCGGGAAAAATTATTGAGTTGAATAAACTGGCAGGCGAGCCGATTGATGTGCTTGTCAATGGAAAATATGTCGCAAAGGGCGAAGTTGTCGTCATTGAAGAAAGTTTCGGTGTTCGAATCACGGAAATTGTCAATGCTTCAAGAACAGGCGGAAAGTAGAAACAGACATGACAAATGTGTTACTGACAGGTTCTCTGGAAAGCTTTATACAACTTTTGGGTGCACTGTTTATTTTTGCTGTTGTTCTGGCTGCTACATATCTTACCACCAGATGGATGGGAGGTATGCAGCGTGGACGCCAGAATAATAAGAATCTGCATGTGATAGAGACAATCAGTGTCGGCAATAACAAGATGATCAGTATTGTGGAAGCCGGCAGTGTCTATCTGGTTGTTTCTGTTGGAAAAGAGGAAGTACATCTTCTGGCACAGCTTAAGAGGGATCAATTAAAAGATTTCTCTTTTGAGCTGGAACAGAGTGGGAAAAAGCAGGATTCTTTTGCGGAAATTCTCAACCAGTTAAAAGACAAGTTACCAAAGAAGCAAGGATAAAGATGAGCAAAGGGAAAAAGATATACTGCATTGCAAGTTTTGCGTTTGCGTGTGCGGTTTTAATACTTACAATTACATTATGCATGATGCATCCGGGACGTGTCTATGCAAGTTCCATGGACCCGGACAGTATTACAAAGATTACACAGAAAGATACACAGGGAGCAGATCATAATACAGACAATGCCAATGGATTGTCAATTACATATAACAATGATTCCGGATCGGTTTCCACACCGATCAAGATGCTTCTGGTGTTGACAATTCTATCACTTGCACCATCGATTCTGATTATGATGACTTCGTTTACACGAATTATCATTGTACTTCATTTCCTTAGGACTGCGATCGGAACGCAGACGACACCACCCAATCAGGTTTTGATCGGTCTGGCATTGTTTCTGACATTTTTTATCATGTGGCCAACGTTCCAGCAGATCAACAAAGAGGCAATTCAGCCGCTCGATAAGGGAGAAATCACACAGTCGGAATTTTTTGAAAAAGCAGAAGGGCCGATTCGTGAATTTATGATCAAAGATGCAAAGATCCAGATAAGGGATGTGAATCTTTTTGCGGAGATTTCCGGAGAAACGTATAAAGATACAAAGGAATTGTCGGATGTTCCGTTTACCACACTGGTTCCGGCATTCATTCTGAGCGAGCTTCGGAAAGCATTCATTATGGGATTTTTAATTTATATTCCGTTTATTGTAATTGATATGGTGGTGTCATCCGTACTGATGTCCATGGGTATGATGATGCTTCCTCCGACAACCATTTCGTTGCCGTTTAAGATTTTGTTGTTTGTTCTGGCGGATGGATGGGATCTTGTCATAAAATCCCTCGTCCAGACATTTTATTAGGAGGATACCGTATGATTTCACAGGGTGCAGTTCTTGATATTGCAAGAGATGCAATTTATACCATTCTGATCACGTCGGCACCGCTGCTTCTGGTTTCTCTGGTGGTTGGTCTGATTATCAGTATTTTTCAGACGGTTACATCCATTCAGGAGCAGACACTTACGTTTGTTCCAAAGATTATTGCGGTATTTGCTGCAATGATCCTTTGCGGCTCTTGGATGTTAAATAACATGACCGAACTGGTGGAGCGTCTGTGGTCGAATTTCAGTACCTATCTGAGTATGTGATTTGATAAAAAGATATGGTTAATTATGTATTTACACTTGAAAATTTTGAATATTTTCTGCTGATTCTGGTAAGAGTTACCTGTTTTGTGTATGTGGCCCCGTTATTGGGGCAGCAGGGAATTCCCAATCAGATTAAAATCGGATTTTCATTTTTTGTCTCATTGCTTTTATACAATGTAGTAGATCGGCCGGAGCTGACATACGCAAGTGTTGTCGGGTATGCGGTAGTTGTGATCAAAGAGGGAATTACGGGACTGCTGATTGGGTATGCGGCAAGCATCTGTAATTCCATTGTTTTGTTTGCAGGAAATATTATAGATATGGATATTGGTCTGTCCATGTCTACCGAATTTAATCAGGACATGGGAACAGAAACCACACTGACAGGAAATCTGTATTATTATCTGGTTCTGCTTCTTTTGATTACATCTGATTTTTATACCTATCTGGTACGTGCGGTTACGGATTCTTTTTCCGTAATTCCGATTGCCCACCAGAAATTTGCATGGGATCATCTGTTATCTGCAATCACACGCTATATGGGAGATTCATTCATCATAGGGTTTCGGATTTTTCTTCCGTTTTTTGCCTGTATTATGGTTTTGAACTGTGTACTTGGAATTATGGCACGTGTGGCACCGCAGATGAATATGTTTTCGATCGGTATGCAGCTGAAGATTCTGGTTGGATTTGTTGTTTTGTATCTGATCGTGTTCCTGTTGCCGAATGTGGCAAATTATATTTTTGATGAAATAAAGACGATGGTGAAGCTTGTTGCAGAAGGTTTGTATTGACGAAAAAAATCAGAATCGAATATTGCATTATAATCTGCAATGGTTTGCAAAAGACGGCGAAGGCGGCGAGAAGACAGAACCTGCAACCGCCAAGAAATTAAAAGATGCCAGAGATGAAGGTAAGGTTGCAAAAAGCCGCGAACTGAATTCGGCATTTGATCTGATTGTTTTGTTTCTCTGCCTGAAAATTTTTGTTTCCTTTGTGGGAGGAAAATTCATAGATATTTTTTCTTACATCTATGAAAATATGCCGGATTTTGTTAAAATAAATGAGGGCGGATTGTCCGTGCAGGCGGCAGCAGGCCTGATTGCCTCCGTTACTTTGAAAAGCCTGATCATTATGCTTCCGTTTATGGCGTTTGGGTTTGTTGTTACGCTTCTGGTCAGCATTGTGCAGGTAGGATGGAAAGTTTCCACAAAACCAATGAAACCGGAACTTTCCAAGCTGAATCCATTGAACGGATTCAAACGTATCTTTTCGAAAGATTCGCTCTTTGAACTGGTGAAATCCATTTTAAAGATTGTGATTATCATATATATCGCGTATACTTCCATAAAAGATAATGCAAATGATCTGTTTGCGTTGTATGATCTGGGACTGAATCAGGCGGTTGCGCTTGTGGGGACTCTGATTATCAATACGGGAATAAAAATCAGTATTGTTTATCTTGTGATTGGTCTGGCTGACTTTATCTATCAGAAACATAAGTTTAATGAAGATATGAAGATGACCAAGCAGGAAGTAAAAGATGAATACAAAAATACAGAGGGAGATCCGCAGATCAAAGGACGGCAGCGCCGTAAAATGCAGGAGGTATCCCAGAAGCGAATGATGCAGGATGTTCCCAAGGCGGATGTAGTCATCACGAACCCGACGCATTTTGCCGTAGCATTGAAATACGAGGCAAAAGTCAGTTCTGCCCCGGTTGTCCTTGCAAAAGGAGAAGATTACCTTGCGCAAAAGATTAAGGAAGTGGCGAGGGAGAATAAAATTGAAATTGTTGAAAATAAGCCTCTGGCACGTATGCTCTATCACAATGTTGATGTGGGAGCAGAAATTCCGCCGGAGCTTTACCAGGCTGTGGCAGAAGTTCTTGCTGCCGTATACAAGGCCAAAAATATACAGTAGTGCAGTTATACAACAAACAGGTGCGAAAGGAGGTTGTGCAGGATGCTGAAGAAAGCGGATATTGGTGTAGGTTTATATCTTTTGGCGGCAGTAGTTTTCTTCATTGTTCCGATTCCATCCGTATTGCTGGATGTGATGCTTGCATTTAACATTTCCATCGCCTTAATTATTGTATTTAATGTATTGTTTGTTCGGGAAGTACTGGATATGTCTTTCTTCCCGACATTACTTTTGTTTACGACTATTTTTCGAATTTCTCTGAACGTATCTTCCACCCGTCTGATTCTTCTGACGGGAGATCCTGGTAACGTTGTTAAGACATTCGGTTCGTTCGTCGGCGGAGGAAATATGGTGGTCGGTTCCATTGTATTTATTGTCCTCGTATTGATTCAGTTTATTGTTATCAATAAAGGTTCGGAACGTGTATCCGAAGTAACCGCCAGATTTACACTCGATGCCATGCCTGGTAAACAGATGGCGATTGATGCGGACTTAAATACCGGTGCGATCACCGATGCGGAGGCAAAGGAACGACGGGAAAAGATTCAGAGAGAATCTAGTTTCTTCGGCGCGATGGATGGTGCCACAAAGTATGTAAAGGGAGATGCTACGGCAGGTCTGATCATCACCTTTATTAACTTGATCGGCGGAACCATTATGGGAGTTATGAATCAGGGACTTGGATTTGCAGATGCCATTCAGCAGTATGGTCTGCTGACCATCGGTGATGGTCTGGTGTCCCAGATTCCGTCTCTTCTGATTTCTCTTGCAACCGGTATACTTGTTACCAAGGGATCAAACGAGGCAGACTTTTCCGGAATTCTGGTTAAGCAGCTTTTTGGAATTCCGAGGGTACTTTATATTGTAGGTTCCGTGCTGGTTTTCCTCGGAATTTTTACTCCGTTAAATCCGGTTTTATTTATTGCACTTGGTCTGGTGTTTATCATCGCCGGCAAAAATATCAGCAAGAATATCGGCGAAGAAAATATTGAGGAAGAAGTACAGCAGGCGGAGACGGAGGCGGAAGAGATCCGGAAACCGGAGAATGTGGTTTCCCTGCTTCAGGTCGATCCGATCGAACTCGAATTCGGATATGGTATTATTCCGCTGGCAGATGTAAACCAGGGTGGAGATCTTCTGGATCGTGTGGTAATGATCCGGCGGCAGATTGCACTTGAACTTGGTACGGTTGTTCCGATTATCCGCCTGAGGGATAATATCCAGTTAAATCCGAATCAGTACATTATCAAGATCAAAGGCGTGCAGGTAACGGAAGGAGAAATTCTTTTTGATCATTACATGGCGATGAATCCGGGGTATGTGGAGGAAGAAATTACAGGTATTCCTACATTTGAACCGTCTTTCCATCTTCCGGCCATCTGGATTACGGAAGCGCAGAGAGAACGTGCAGAGAGTCTTGGATACACCGTAGTTGATGCACCGTCTATCATTGCGACGCATTTGACAGAAGTAATCCGAAGCCACATCGCAGAGCTTCTGACCAGACAGGATGTACAGAACCTGGTCAACAACTTAAAAGAATCCAATCCGGTTCTTGTGGACGAGCTCACGCCGAAACTTCTTGGCCTTGGAGAGATTCAGAAAGTACTGCAGAATCTTTTGCGGGAAGGCATTTCGATCAGGGATCTTTTGTCTATTTTTGAATCGCTGGCAGATCATGCACAGACATCCAGAGATACGGATGTGCTGACGGAATATGTAAGGCAGAGTCTGAAGCGTGCAATTTCGAGCAAATATTTCCCGTCGAACGAAACGACCAGTGTCATTACGCTCGATCCGAAAGTGGAACAGGAGATCATGTCTTCGGTCAAGCAGACAGAGCAGGGTGCATATCTGACGATGGACCCGGAGAAAACAAAAGCAATTATGGATTCCGTGCGGACAGAAACCGAGAAACTCGAAAGCCTCGGAAAGAATCCGATCATTATTACATCGCCAATTGTGCGTATGTATTTTAAAAAACTCACAGAAGATTATTTCAAAGATCTGATTGTTGTCTCTTACAATGAAGTAGAATCTGATGTGGAGCTGCAATCGGTAGGGATGGTGACAGCATAAATGACAATTAATAAATTTCAGGGAAAAACACAGGAAGAAGCCATTGCAAAGGCAAAAGAAGAATTTGGAGAACGCGCGGTCATTATGAACATCCGTGAGGTAAAACCGAAGGGGCTGTTTCGTGCGTTTAAGAATTCAACATTTGAAGTGACTGCGGCAATGGAGGAAAAAGAACATTTTTCCAATGCCATGCAGGCAGCACAGATGACACAGAGTATGGCAAAAGAAGGAAAACTGCACGACATGATCAATCTTGCGGCGGATGAACCGATTACCATTCCGAAACTGCAGGAACAGGAAGGTAACGCACAAGCGACCAGACAGGAGCCAGCACGTATGCCACAATCACAGAATCTGGTACAGGAAAATGAAGAGAAAAAATTAGAAGAAAGACTTGAGGTTTTATCTGACCGTCTGGAAAAATCTCTTGGCGGGAAAAATCCGAAGGAGCCGGAGACACCAAAGGGTCCGTCTTCGGAGGAACTCAATTTTGTCCGGATTCTCTACAGCACGCTGTTGAAAAACGAGGTGAGTGAACAGTATGTCAATCAGATCCTTGGCGAAATTGAAAAATTTATCCGCCCGGGACACAGTGTGGATACGATTCTTTCCAATGTTTACCAGAAACTGATTCTGCGTTTCGGTCAGCCGAAATCACTGGATTTAAGCGGAGCAAAACCGCATGTTGTATTTTTTATCGGGCCTACCGGCGTCGGAAAAACAACAACAATCGCCAAAATTGCTTCCAAATATAAAGTGGATTATGAAAAAAAAGTAGCGTTTATTACTGCAGATACCTATCGGATTGCAGCAACAGAACAGCTTCAGGTGTATGCAAATATTCTTGACGCACCTATGTCTATCGTGTATTCTAAAGAGGAACTGAATGAAGCAATTGAAAAATATGCGGAATACGATCTTGTTTTTGTTGATACTGCTGGATTTTCCCATAAAAATGAGGAACAGAAAGAAGATATCAGAAACCTGATTCAGGGAGTCAGCCCTGAATATACAAGTGAAGTATATTTGGTTCTCAGCGCTACAACGAAATACAGAGATTTGCTTGATATTGTAGATACCTATCGCACAATATCAGAGTTTAAACTGATTTTTACAAAACTGGATGAGACATCAACGTATGGAAATTTGCTCAATATTAAGCTGTATTCAGATGCGGAACTGTCTTATACGACAAATGGACAGAATGTACCAGATGATATTGAATTATTCGATACACAAAAGATCGTGAAACAATTATTAGGGGGCAATTCGTGATGGATCAGGCAGAACAATTGCGAAATGTAATAAAACTGCACAATCAGAATAATCAGAATAATGCACGCGTAGTGACAATTACCAGCGGAAAAGGCGGAGTCGGAAAGTCGAATCTTGCGGTAAATCTTGCTGTATGTCTCAGAAAAGCAGGCAAGCGGGTAATTATTTTTGATGCTGATTTTGGTCTTGCAAACGTTGAGGTAATGTTTGGCGCAATTCCACAGTACAATTTGTCTGATTTTATATACCGTGGAAAGTCAATTCGTGAAATAATCACACCGGGACCGATGGATATCGGCTTTATATCCGGCGGATCCGGGATTATAGGATTGAACAATCTTACAAAAGAACAGATTTTATATATCGTAAATTCGATTGACACATTGAATGAACTGGCAGATTTTATCCTGATTGATACGGGTGCAGGAATCTCGGATCAGGTTCTGGAATTTGTTATGGCAAGTCCTGAGGTATTACTGGTATCCACACCGGAACCAAGTTCCCTGACGGATGCGTATTCGCTTTTAAAAGCATTGTACTGCAATCCCGATTTTGTGGAGGAAGAGACAACCATCCACATAGTAACCAACCGGGTAAATTCCCGGGACGAGGGACAGGCAATTTATGAGAAAGTGAATTCCGTAGTGTCTAAGTTTTTACATGGAAGTCTGAATTATCTGGGGATGATTCCACAGGATGCTGCTTTGGAACGGGCAGTAAGACAGCAAAAGACAGTTACCATGAGTGATCCGAATGCAAAATCCGCAAAGGCAATTTCCTGCCTTACAGATCATCTGTTAAACGGCACCCAGCAGAAGGCACCGGTACGGTGGGGAATAGCACAGATGTTTTCCAGTTTTTTATCAAACCGAAAATAGGGAGATGAATAATTATGAAACTTTCAGATGTGATTACTCCGGGAGACAAAATTGATATTAAAATGCTGCATGAAGCGAACCAGGAAGATAATGGAGGAGAGATCGCGAAAATCTATCAAAGTGCGGTCAGCGACATTTTTTCGGATCAGGAATTGGAAATTTCTATGCCGACAAGTGGTGGAAGAATGGTGTTATTTCAACTGGAGAGGGAGTGCAGCATTGTTTTTTATACAAAAGGCGGTATGTATAACTGCACAGCAGTTGTGAAGAAACGTTATCGCAAAGAAAATCTGTATCTGCTTAGAATTGTGATTACTTCCGGATTACAGAAATTTCAGCGCCGGGAATTTTTCCGGATTCCTTATACGACACCGTTAAAATATTACGAAATATCGGAACAGACGGCACAGATGCAGACAACGGAAGAATTGTTTGCGGAAATTCAAAAGCCGGAATATATTGATCAGGTACGTGAGGGAACGATTCAGAATATCAGTGGCGGTGGAATCCGCTTTGTCTCCGGACAATGGATAAAACAGAACCAAAATATTCTTCTGGTGATCAGACTGACAAATGAATATTCGGATGAAACTTTTTATCTTCCGGGACAGGTGATTGCAACAGAAAAACATCCAGCGATAGAGGAAATGTACATTCACCGGGTAAAATTTCTGTTCCGGGATCTCCGGGACCGGGAAAAAATTGTACGCTTCGTTTTTGAGGAAGAGAGAAGAATTCGCAGGAAAGAAGTTGGGTGACTCATATGAAAAAAAACATTTTGGTAGTTGATGATTCTGCACTCATGAGAAGGGTCATGTGTGATATAATCAATTCAGACAGTAAATTTCAAGCAACAGACTATTGCAGAGATGGTCTTGAGGCATATGAAAAACTGAAGCATACCAGTTATGATGGTGTGGTTCTGGATGTGAATATGCCACGCATGGATGGACTGCAGTTACTCGAAAAGTTACAAAAAGAAGGCATACGTGCAAATGTGGTTATGGTAAGTACACTTACCGACAGCAGGGAAGCAGATGTTACCATTTTAGCCATGGAGCGCGGAGCAATTGATTTTGTGGCGAAACCGACAAACATCATAGAGGCAAAAGGAGAGGCATTCAAAAGACAGCTTCTTGGCATATTGAATGCTGTTCTTGCAACACAAAAAACAGCAGGAGGTATCCGTGTGGCAGCAAAACCGGCAGCAAAGGCACCGATAATGCGGAAAGCGACAGGCGGAAAGAACAAACTGGTTGCACTGGCTTGTTCCACAGGCGGACCGAAAGCGTTACAGAGTGTGATTCCGTTTCTTCCGAAAGAACTGGATGCCCCGGTTGTACTTGTACAGCATATGCCGCCGGGGTTTACCAAATCCATGGCTGACAGACTTGATGATCTGAGCAAAATCAGGGTGAAGGAAGCAGAGCATGGAGAGCGGCTGCAAAAGGGATGTGTTTATATTGCTCCGGGCGGAAAACATTTGAAAGTTGCAAAAACCGCAGACGGAAACAACAGCATTGTACTCGATGATGCAACACCGGCAATCGGAGGACTCAAGCCGTGTGCCAATCTTATGTATGATTCACTGACAGCAAGTAGCTATGATGAAATCGTATGTGTTGTCCTGACAGGAATGGGAGCGGATGGAACCAACGGAATTCTTTCGCTGGGAAGATCAAAACCGATTCGCGTAATTGCACAAAACGAAGAAACCTGTGTGGTATACGGAATGCCGAAGGCAATCTATGAAGCAGGTGTGGTAGATGAAGTTGTACCACTGGATGAAGTTGCACAGACAATCACAAAAAACGTGGGGGTAAAATAACATGGATGTAAGCCAATACCTTGAAATCTTTATCGATGAAAGTGCAGAACATTTACAGACGTTAAGTGACTGCATCATGGAACTGGAAAAAGAACCGGATAACAAGGACGTTATCAATGAAATCTTCCGTGCAGCCCATTCTTTAAAAGGAATGGCCGGTACAATGGGATTTAAGAGAATGCAGCACCTGACACATGATATGGAAAATGTGTTCCAGGAAGTCCGCAGCGAGAAAATCCAGGTAGACAGTCAGATGATTGATCTGCTGTTCAAGTGTCTGGATGCAATTGACGGATATCTTGAAAATATTAAGGCAACCTCTGATGAAGGGGAAGAAGACAATGAAGTCATTATCAAGGAACTGAACAATTTCCTCGCAAAAGCAAACGGAGAGGCTGCTGCCGCAGAGGCAGCACCTGCAGAAACAGAAAAAGAAGCAGCGGCGCCGACAGACAATGGAGACCACAAACTGTATCTTCAGATTGATCTGACGGATCAGGAGCGGGATGCCGTTATGACTGCAAAAGACAGTGGAATGCATATTTACGGCATGACGGTTATGATCCAGAAAGAGTGCCTTTTAAAAGCGGCCAGAGCATTTTTGGTATTCCGCGAAGTGGAGGCTTTTGGAGAGATTCTTGTATATCGTCCGAGCTCTCAGGATATTGAAGATGAAAAGTTTGAACAGGAATTCAGCTTTTATGTCGCATCACCGGAAAGCTTTGACAAGATCCAGAACGCTGCAAAGAATGTTTCCGAGATTGAAGATGCCGTTGGAGAAGAACTGACTGATTTTTCACCACGCGTAACAGAAACTGAGACGGAAGAAAAGAAAGAAGAAAAACCGGCAGAGACGAAACCGGAAGTACAGGCTGAACCAAAGAAAGCGCCGGAAAAGAAAAAGGCTCCGGCAAAGAAAAACGGTGTAGGAAAACCGGCGACAAGCCGTACGGTCCGTGTGGATATTGAAAAGCTGGATGCTCTTATGAACCAGGTATCCGAGCTTATCATTGCAAAGAACAGTCTGGTATCCATCAGCTCAACGGAAGAGGGAGGCTTTACCAATCAGGGATTCCATGAACAGATTGAATATCTGGAGCGAATCACCACAAGCCTTCATGAATCTGTTATGAAAGTCCGGATGGTGCCAATTGAGAGCGTTGTAAATAAATTTCCACGTATGATTCGTGATCTGTCCCGTACATTGAATAAGAAGATGGAACTGGTTATGACCGGTGAAGATACCGAGCTGGATCGTACCGTAGTGGATCAGATCGGTGATCCGTTACAGCATTTGCTTCGTAATTCTGCGGATCATGGTCTGGAAGACACCGAGCTTCGTATCCAGAGAGGAAAGCCGGAAGTCGGAAATATTTTCCTGAATGCATATCAGGAAGGAAATAACGTTATTATCCAGGTGGGTGATGACGGTAACGGAATTGATACCGAAGCGGTAAAAGCAAAGGCAATCGAGCGAAATATTATTACACCGGAACAGGCCGAAGTCATGACACAGAAAGAGATCATAAATCTTTTGTTTATGCCAAGTTTTTCCATGGCAAAGAAGATTACGGATATTTCCGGAAGAGGCGTTGGCCTGGATGTTGTAAAATCTAACATTGAGCAGCTTGGCGGTGATGTGGAAGTTAAGACAAAACTTGGGGAAGGAACAACATTTACCGTTCGTCTTCCTCTGACACTTGCCATTATTCAGGCATTGATGGTTGAAGTCCGCGATGAAAAATATGCCATTGCCCTTGGGTCCATTGCAAATATTGAGAGTGTACCGGTCAGCAGCATCAAGTATGTGGAAGCAAAAGAGGTTATTCATCTGCGTGGAAGCGTTATTCCGCTTGTTCGTCTGGACAAACTTCTGGATATTGAACCAAGAGAAGAAGAACCGGAAAGCCTTACCGTTGTTATTGTAAAGAAAGGCGACAGTCAGGTAGGACTTGTTGTTGACGATCTGATGGGACAGCAGGAGATCGTTATTAAGTCTTTAGGCAAGTATATCAATGGAAATAAGCTGATCAGCGGTGCAACAATCCTCGGTGATGGTGAAGTTGCGTTGATTCTGGATGCAAACACACTGATGTAATGGGGGTGAATGACGATGGCTATTGCAAACAATCAGATTGAAACAAATGAGAATAAAAATAAAGAAAAAGAAGTAAAGCAGTATATCGTAGTTCAGATCGGTTCTGAAAAGTACGGAATTGATATCAGCTATGTCGATAATATTGTGCGTATGCAGAAAATTACCCGTGTGCCAAAGGCACAGGAGTATTTCAAGGGAATCATCAATCTTCGAGGCGAAATTGTGCCGGTTATGAGTATCCGTCTGAAAATGGGACTTGAGGATGATACCTTTACTTCGGCATCCCGGATCATTATTTTAAAGATCGAAGATAAAGGGGCTTTAGGTGTGATTGTAGATGAGGTTTGTGAGGTTGTAAATCTGTCTGAGGATCAGATCGAAAATAACAATATCAATTCAAACCATGTAAAAGATACGTTTATCAATGGTATTGGAACAAGCGGAGATCAGCTGATTTCCCTGTTTGAAATCAATGCGATTGTAGACGAAAAAGATAACACATAAGACAACTGAGTATAGTGAGGCTATGCCTCACTATACATGGTTATTGGAGGAAAAAGATGAACGATTTTACATTGGATAATGTAAATGAAATGTATATTGACGTACTGCGCGAAATTGGAAATATCGGAGCGGGAAATGCAACAACTTCTCTGGCAAGCATGATCAATGAACAGATTGATATGAATGTTCCGAAAGTAGAATTGATGGAAGCTTCTAAGCTGAGTTCCGCAATTTGTCCGGAAGACGAGATTATTGTCGGAATTTTTCTGGAAGTAACACATGATATTACAGGAAGCATGATGTTTTTAATGCGCATGGATTCCGCCCATTATCTTGTGAACAAACTGATGGGAAGAGACCCGGAAAACGATGCACCTTTTGATGAGATGGATTTATCTGCCATGAAGGAAATCGGAAATATTATTACGGCTTCGTATCTGTCTGCACTTTCAAGTATGACAAATCTTACGATTTTACCATCCGTTCCATATATTGCGGTGGATATGGCGGGAGCGATTCTTAGTGTTCCGGCAATTCAGTTTGGACAGTACGGAAATAATGCGCTGCTGATTGAAACAGAATTTGGCGATGAACGTATGATTAATGGATATTTTATCCTGATGCCTGAGGAAGAGTCCTATGCAAAGATTTTATCCTCTCTTGGAATTCAGTTATAGAGGAGATCGTAGAATATGGGAGAAGTGATCAAGGTTGGAATGGCAGACCTGAAAACTGCAAAAGCTCCGAATACACTCACGACACTGGGGTTGGGTTCTTGTATCGGATTAACACTTTATGATCCGGTGACGAAAATCGGTGGATTGGTACATTATATGCTGCCAGACAGCACAAAATTAAAAAATAATACCAATATTGCAAAATTCGGGGATACCGGAATCCGTGAACTTTTAAGACAGATTCTGGCTTTGGGAGCAAATCAGAGAAGACTTGTGGCAAAGATCGCGGGGGGTGCATGCATGTTTGAAACGAGCGGACTTTCGTCTGTGGGAAATGTAGGCGCACGCAATGCGGAAGAAGCAAAAATTATTTTGAAAGAATTAAGGATCCCGCTGATCGCGGAGGATACCGGTTTAAATTACGGACGTACGGTAGAACTGGATTGTGAGACCGGAGATTTCAGAATTAAATCGGTGGGAAAAGAAATTAAAGTAATATAGAGGGACAGAAGATGAAAACCAATGGTGTACCGGCTATTATTATGTTGGCGGCAGGGTTTATTGACTGTGTGATTGCAATTCTTACGCACATGTCACTTTGGAATTTTACAAGACAGCTGTTACTGGTACTTGTCCTGTTTTATGTGATCGGTTGTGTGGTAAAAATGATCATTGACCGAAACTTCAAGGATATGGAAGATGACCAGAACGGGGAAGAAATGGAAGAGTCTAAAGAGGAGCAGGAAGCGGAAGGCTCTGGGGAACAGGAAAATACTGAACAGGCCAAAGATGCACAGGAGCAGTCGCAGGAGCAGCCGGAGGTTCAGGAGGAACAACAAACAAAGTAATTAACCGGGGCGGAATGATGTAGATGAAAACTGCGGATAAAGAAAAACTCTGGGATGCGTATCGTCAGAAGAAAACGCAGGAGACCAGAGAACAGCTGATAATTGAATATGCGCAGCTTGTAAAACTCGTAGCGGGAAGACTCAGCATGTATCTTGGACACAATGTGGAATATGATGATCTGGTCAGTTATGGGATTTTCGGACTGATTGACGCAATTGATAAATTTGATCTGGAAAAAAATGTAAAATTTGAAACATATGCGAGTTTGCGGATTCGTGGTGCTATTTTAGACCAGATTCGTAAAATGGACTGGATTCCAAGAAGTGTCCGGCAGCGACAGCGCAAAATTGATGAAGCGATGAAACAGATCGAGATGAGGACCGGTAAAACAGCTTCGGATGAAGAACTTGCAAAGCAGCTGGGGCTGACGGATGAGGAACTGTGCAGCTGGCAGACACAGCTTAAGGTGACCAATGTTGTGTCTTTGAATGAATTTGAAGAAAACGGTTCGGAGCCAATGATTGATTCGGCGCATCCGGTCCGGTTTTCACAGCCGGAAGAAGTGGTGGAGGAAGCAGAATTAAAAGAAAAACTGGCGGAATCCCTGGAACTTCTGACGGAGAAAGAGCGGCGCGTTATTGAACTTTATTATTATGAAGATATGACCCTAAAAGAAATCAGTAAAATATTGGAAGTGTCAGAATCACGTATTTCCCAGTTACATACCAAAGCATTAAACAAGATGCGTAAAAAAATGGGTGTTTATATGAATATTCTGACGGAGTAGGAGCGGATCTATGGCAATTGCACCAATCAATTATGCTACGATACAGCGTACCGCAGACATCGAGACATTTAAAAACCAGCAGGATACAAAACCGATGGTGGATCAGCAGAATATTCAGGTGCAGGTGGATCACAGGGAGGATGTTCTGCATCATCAGGTCATCCATCCGGAAGAAAATGAGCAGCTGGATAATCACACGGATGCCAGGGAAGAAGGAAAAAACAAATATAAAAAACAGGGATCTGTGAGAAAAAAAACAAACAAAGAAACGAAGCGGACGGGTGGCAATCCGGTTGGCGGCAGTTTTGATATGAAAATCTGAGGGAAAATATATGACGGGTGTGGAAATTACACTGATTCTGGTTGGAATCATTTTTGTTCTCGTAAGCTTTTTTGTTCAGGAAAAACTTACCCCGAAAGATGTACAGGAGATAACCAGATTAAGTGAGAAGGAATTAAAGATTATTGTCGAGCGGGAACTGAAAAATGCAAATGACAAGGTAGAAGATGCAATCGATGCAGTGGTAGAACAGTCCCAGGAGAATGCCAAGCGTCTGATGGAAAAAGAAACGAATGAGAAAATTATGGCAATCAACGAATATTCCAATACGGTGATTGAATCAATGAATAAAACGCATAATGAAATTCTCTTTTTATATAATATGCTCAATGACAAGCATACGGAACTGACCGGGCTTGCATCGCAGCTACAACAGTTTTCGGAGCAGGTAAAACATACACAGGATGAAATGATGACACATCTGACGGAAACGGTAAAAGAGCCTGAACCGGCAAGAACGGAAGTGTCAGAGCCTGTGGAGGAACAGCCGCAGCAGATTTCACCAAAAGCATCTGTGGCAGAGGAAACCGATAACGGAAGCTTCAACGATCAGGTACTTGCACTTCATCAAAACGGAGTGTCTGATGTGGAAATTGCCCGTAAGCTGGGACGGGGGCTTGGAGAAGTGAAGCTGGTGATCGGATTATACAAAGGGGAAGATGTCAGTGAGATTTAAATATTATTTACGTGGCTGCGGACTTGGAATTCTGGTTGCCTCGCTGGTATTTATTGTATCGTTACATGCACACGGCGGAGCAATGTCGGATGAAAAAGCTATGCAGAGAGCTTCGGAACTTGGAATGATCATGCCGGATGACACACAGACGCAGGAAGCAGAAACGCAGACAACAGAACTTCCGGTAAAGGAAACGAATCTTCCGGATACACAAAGAACGACACAGGCAGTGACACAGAAGGTTCCGCAGAACGATACACAAAAACAGACGGAGCGTGATACTTCTTCGGAGCAGAATGACACATCAAAAGAGTCGGAGAAAAAGGCGGAAGAAAAGAAAAAAACACAGGACTCTCAAAAGAAAGAAGAAGAGAAGAAAAAAGCGCAGGAGACCGAGAAGGAAGAAACAAAAAAGGAAAAAGTCTCCATTACAATAAAAGGCGGAGAAGTGTGCAGGGAGATTGCACAGGATCTGCAGGAGAAAGGACTTGTCAAGGATGCGGAAGATTTCCGCAAATATATGCAGGATCACAATTATGCAAGATATATCCGTGTGGGGACATTTACGCTGGAAAAGGGAATGAACTATAGCGAGATTGCGAAAGTACTGACAAAAAAATAGTATAATAAAGCTTGCATGAAAGCCTTTGGTATGATATAATGCCAAAGGCTTTAAATTTTATTAAACACATGTATGGAAGCTGCCGGTGCCGGATCTACGCTTTTCCGGTGGCAGACTAATAGGAAGTACATGGAAGAAATCAACCAAACGGAGGTAATTAAAATGAGCGTAATTTCTATGAAACAGTTACTTGAGGCAGGTGTTCATTTCGGACATCAGACAAGAAGATGGAACCCTAAAATGGCTCCATACATCTACACAGAACGTAACGGTATCTACATCATTGACTTACAGAAGTCTGTTGGCAAGGTAGATGAGGCATATGATGCAATTTCCGATATCGCTGCTCAGGGTGGTACCATTCTTTTCGTTGGTACAAAGAAGCAGGCACAGGATGCTATTAAGACTGAGGCAGAGCGTTGCGGAATGTACTATGTAAATGAGAGATGGTTAGGTGGAATGCTTACAAACTTCAGAACCATCCAGAGCCGTATTGCACGTCTGAAAGAAATCGAGACCATGTCTGAAGATGGAACATTTGATGTTCTGCCAAAGAAGGAAGTTATTGCACTGAAAAAAGAGTGGGATAAGTTAGAGAAGAACCTTGGCGGAATCAAGGATATGAAGAGAATTCCTGACGCTATCTTTATCGTAGATCCTAAGAAGGAGAGAATCTGCGTACAGGAAGCACAGTCTTTAGGCATCACACTGATCGGTATTGCTGATACAAACTGTGATCCGGACGAGTTAGATTATGTAATCCCAGGTAATGATGATGCAATCAGAGCCGTTAAGCTTATCGTTTCCAAGATGGCAGATGCTGTTATCGAGGCAAAGCAGGGAACTGAGGAAGTTGCTGCAGAAGCTGCTGAGGAGACAGTAGAAGAATAATTTTTGCATAATCATTCGAGAATTGGAGGAAAAAAAGATGGCAATTACTGCTGCTATGGTTAAGGAACTGCGTGAGATGACAGGCGCAGGCATGATGGATTGTAAGAAAGCTCTGACAGAGACAAACGGAGATATGGATGCCGCTGTTGACGTTTTGAAAAAAAGCGGTGCAGCCAAGATGGAAAAGAAGCAGAGCAGAATCGCTGCGGAAGGTATCGCAAGAGTTGCAGTAAACGGAAATGTTGCTGTTGTAGCTGAGGTTAACTCAGAGACAGATTTCGTTGCTAAAAATGAAACATTCCAGGAGTTTGTTCAGACAGTTGCAGATACAGCACTTGCTTCTGATTTAAACGGTGGAGCAAACGGCGAAGATATCGAGGCACTTCTTGCTACAAACGGACTCAGTGATCTGCTTGTTGAGAAGACAGCAACAATCGGAGAGAAGTTATCTGTGCGCAGATTCGCAAAGGTAACCGGTGATGCTGTTGCTTCTTATATTCACGGTGGCGGAAGAATCGGTGTTGTTATCGCTGCAGACGGTGCATCTGATGATGCTGCAAAAGAGGCTCTTACAAACATTGCTATGCAGGTTGCTGCAATGAACCCACAGTATATCAGCAGAAACGATATTTCCGCTGAGGAACTTGCAAAGATCAAAGAGATCACAATTGACAGTGCATTAAATGATGCAACAACTCTTCCAAAGCCTATCTTAAACAAATTACTGGACAAGGCAATCGGCGAGAAGGTATGGAGTGATGAGGATATCAATAACTTCGAAGAACATAAGAGCAATATGAATTATGTCTGGAATTTCCTTTCCGATGCTGCAAAGGTTCAGCTGGGTGAGCTGGCTATGGCAGATAAGGCATCTATCACTGCTGAGAAGATGTTCGGCGGTCTTGTAGAAGGTCGTGTATCCAAGCAGTTAAAGGAGATCTGCCTTCTTGATCAGACATACGTTAAGGCGGAAGATGGCAAGCAGTCCGTAGCTAAGTATCTTGAGTCTGTTTCCAAGAATTTTAAAATCACCAAGATGATTCGTTTCGAAGTTGGCGAGGGTATGGAAAAGAAACAGGAAGATTTCGCAGCAGAAGTTGCTGCACAGATGAACGCATAATCCGTTCACAGAGTCAAGCTGTGTGAAAACACAAAAGGAGTCGTGGTTTTGGAAAAATAAAGAAACCGTGGCTCCTTTTTTATAACAATTTTACAACAACAGGGAATTAAATCTTTACAAGTTTTCAAAATATGTTAAAATAGAAAAGGATATTTCCCGGTGGAGGAACAGGATGAGTACAAAAGATTCAGAAGCTTTGGAGCAGCAGCGCCAGAGGAGAAATCGCATCAACCGTATGAAGACGGGAATCATTGTGACGATTACGGTATGGATGCTTGTCTCACTGTTGGCAATTATCCTTCTGACGGTGCAGGTAGCACGTTTGAGCAGCCATGTAAAGAGACTGGAGAAAGCGGGACAGACAACCGTTTCGCAAAATATTCCGGATTCTGAAAATGTGCAGGCTGCGGATACAGAAAGCAGTGGGCAGGAGACACAGAAATCTGCTTACGATAAAGTTGTGACGGGGATTGATTCCGGGGACAATATGGCAAAAGAGGGAGATGCACATAAAGTATATCTTACTTTTGACGGTGGACCGGATGAAAATACGGACAAGATTCTCGACGTATTGGATAAATACGGAGTAAAAGCAACTTTTTTCGTAGTAGGGGATGATTCCAAGGATATGCAGGAGGTCTATAAGAGGATTGTAAAAGACGGACATACACTTGGAATGCATTCCTTTTCCAACAAATACAGTACAATATATGCCTCCACAGAGGCATTTGAACAGGATTTTGATAAGATTTCCTCATATCTGAAAGACGTTACGGGAGTCAATAGTCTCTATTATCGTTTTCCGGGAGGAAGCAGCAATGAGATCAGCAATGTAAATATGGCTGAATTCGTTCGTGTCTTAAATGAAAAGGGAATTACATACTTTGACTGGAACGTTTCCGCAGGAGATACTTCATCGGATTATACGGTGGATGATGTTGTGACAAATGTGACAGAAGGAGTAAAAAGATACAAAACCTCGGTTGTGTTATTACACGACGGAGATGACAAGTCAACAACGGTAGAGGCTCTGGAACCTTTGATTCAGAAACTGCAACAGATGAAAGCTGAGATTCTGCCGATTGATGAAAATACAAAAGTCATTCAATATATCAAGGCAGATAGTGTTGAATAAGTAGTATGAGTGGAGGAAGCACGATGGGATTATTTAAAGATTTTAAGGATGATTTTTCTCAGGCGGTCAATGAAATGATGCCGGGAGCAGACGCTCCGGAAAAAGAAAACAAAGCAGAAGATCTGGTAGTTAACACTCTGGGAGAAGATGTGGATGTGAAATCCGAATTATCCAAACTGGATGGTTTACTGGAGCAGGTACAGAAGGATGACGGGTCTGATACACAAAAGTTAGAGTCGGAGCTTCCACCAATTCACAAAGAGGATAAAAAACCGGTGATCACACCAGCTGTGGACCCGGTAATCAATACATTTAATGAGGAGAAAAAAATTATGAGCGACACAACAATGGAAACCCCAAAGCCAACAGCACCAGTGATGAATAACAAAGTGAATCCGGATGCAGTTTCAGATGAGACATCTGTTATAACCGCAGGAACTGTTCTGACCGGTGATATCGCGTCTGACGGATCATTTGATATTCAGGGAACCATCAACGGAAATGTAACCTGTAATGGTAAGCTGGTTGTAACCGGAACCATTAACGGAAACAGTGCAGCTTCAGAGTTTTTTGCTGATGTGGCAAAAGTTGAGGGAGAAGTTGTAAGTTCCGGTACAGTTAAGATTGGAGCCGGTTCTGTGATCATTGGTAATATTGCAGCAGCTTCTGCAGTTATTGCAGGTGCAATCAAGGGTGATATCGATGTACAGGGACCTGTTGTTGTTGATACATCTGCAGTAGTCATGGGAAATATCAAATCCCGTTCCGTACAGATTAATAACGGTGCAGTAATCGAAGGTTTCTGCTCTCAGTGTTATGCTGATATTGATGTACAGGGACTTTTTGACGGAAAGTAAAATTAATCATAGGAGACAGATACGATGAAACGTATTTTATTAAAACTCAGTGGAGAGGCACTGGCCGGGGACAAGCATCATGGATTTGATGAGCCGACAGTTACGGTTGTTGCAAAGCAGGTAAAGCAATTGGTAGATGCAGGGGTACAGGTTGGTATTGTCATCGGAGGAGGAAACTTCTGGAGAGGACGTACCAGTGAGACGATCGACCGTACAAAAGCCGATCAGATCGGTATGCTTGCTACGGTTATGAACTGTATTTATGTGTCAGAAATTTTCCGTTCCGTTGGAATGATGACTTCCGTGCTTACCCCGTTTGAGTGCGGATCTATCACAAAGTTATATTCCAAGGATCGTGCAAATAAATATTTTGCACATAACATGGTTGTATTTTTTGCAGGTGGTACCGGACATCCATATTTCTCAACTGATACGGCAACGGTACTTCGTGCGGTAGAGATTGAAGCAGATGGAATTTATCTTGCCAAGGCAATCGATGGTGTATATGACAGCGATCCGAAAGTAAATCCATCCGCTAAGAAATATGATCAGGTTTCCATTCAGGAAGTCATTGATAAAAAACTTGCGGTCGTTGATTTGACAGCATCCGTAATGTGCATGGAAAACCACATTCCAATGTATGTATTCGGACTTGGTGAAACGAACAGCATTGTAAACGCGGTAAACGGCCAGTTCAACGGAACCGTCGTTACTGTGGACTAGGAGGATATAGTATATGGACGAGAGATTACAGATTTTTCAGGATAAAATGGAGAAATCCCTTGCCAATTTAAATGAGGAGTTCGCGGGAATCCGCGCAGGACGTGCGAATCCGCATGTGTTGGACAAACTTCGTGTTGATTATTACGGAACACCGTCTCCGATTCAGAGCGTTGCAAATGTCAGTGTTCCAGAGCCGAGAATGATTCAGATTCAGCCATGGGAAGCATCTATGGTAAAAGAAATTGAAAAAGCCATTCTCAGTTCGGATCTGGGAATTAACCCGACGAATGACGGAAAACTGATTCGTCTGGTATTTCCGGAACTGACCGAAGAGCGAAGAAAAGAGCTGGCAAAAGATATTAAGAAAAAAGGTGAGGGTGCCAAGGTCGCTGTGAGAAATATCCGCAGAGATGCGATGGATCATTTCAAAAAAGTAGGCAAGGCGGAGGATATTTCTGAGGACGAGATCAAGGATCTCGAAGACGGAATCCAGAAACTGACCGATCAGTATGTTGCACAGATTGACAAGGCTGTGGATGCCAAGTCGGATGAAATTCTTACAGTATAAGATGTTTAAGGGACATAAGCCTGTGGCTATGTCCCTTTTTCACTTGCAGGAAAGAGGGGAACAAGATTGATGAAAATTCCAAAACATGTGGCGATTATACTCGATGGGAATGGAAGATGGGCAAAAAGCAAGGGTATGCCACGCAATTATGGACATACCGTTGGCGCAAAGAATGTAGAAACGGTTTGTCAGGCTGCAGATGAGCTTGGAATTGAGTACCTGACACTGTATGCATTTTCCACGGAAAACTGGAATCGTCCGGACAGCGAAGTGGCTGCACTGATGAAACTGCTGGAGAGTTATTTGAAAAACTGTATCCGCACGGCAAATAAAAATAATATGCGGGTACGTGTGATTGGGGAACTTTCCAGATTATCCGAAAGTTTTCAGAAAAAGATTCAGGAACTGGAAGAAGTTTCCGCGGCAAATACGGGACTGAATCTGACCATTGCCATCAATTATGGAAGCCGGGATGAGATGCTTCGGGCCATGAAGCATATGTTTACTGATATAAAGAATGGCAGAATCGCGGAGGAGGAAATCAATGAGAAAACCTTTTCCGGATATCTGGATACAAGGGAACTTCCAGACCCGGATTTACTGATTCGTACAAGTGGAGAGCAGCGGCTTTCCAATTATCTGCTGTGGCAGCTTGCGTATAGCGAATTTTATTTTACGGATGTTCCGTGGCCGGATTTTCATAAAAAAGAATTGGAATTAGCTGTGGAAGCGTATAATAAACGAGACAGACGCTTTGGCGGACTTAAGGAGGAAGAATAGGATGTTTAAAACGAGACTGTTAAGCGGAATCGTGCTGGTAATTCTGGCTCTGTTTTTGATTATTTCAGGCCATGAAATTTTATTATTTGCAACACTTGCCATTTCCTGTATCGGAATGTTTGAATTATATCGCGTGTTCAAGATGGAAAAGACCGTTCTGGCAGGCGTTGGATATCTGGCGGCAATCGTTTATTACTGTAATTTACAGTGGAAGTTTCTGCCGGATCTTATGATTTTATTTATGGCATTTTTGATTCTGTTAATGTTTGTATTTGTATTTGCATATCCGAAATTTCATGCAGATCAGGTGATGGCAGCATTTTTTGGATTCTTCTATGTAGCGGTCATGCTTTCTTATGTATATCAGATCCGTACGCTTGAGAGAGGGTTATATCTTGCCTTTCTTGTATTTTTATGTTCGTGGGGATGCGATACCTGTGCATATTGCGTCGGAATGCTGATCGGAAAGCACAAGATGTCGCCGAAACTCAGTCCGAAAAAATCGGTAGAGGGTGCAGTGGGAGGTGTGGCAGGTGCTGCGCTTCTGACCGCTTTATATTGTTTTATTTTCCGTAGCCCGATGCATCTGGAACGTGGAGAAATTGTAATTCTTGCTGTGATTGCGGCAATTGCCGGACTGATTTCCATGGTAGGGGATCTGACAGCTTCTGCCATCAAAAGAAATTATGATATCAAGGATTACGGAAAGCTGATTCCCGGTCATGGAGGAATTCTCGACCGGTTTGACAGCATGATTATTACTGCACCAATCATTTATTTCCTGGCGCTTCATATGCTGTAAGAGGTGAACGATGAAAAAGATAGCAATTTTGGGATCGACAGGGTCCATTGGAACACAGACACTTTCTGTGATTGAAGAACATGCAGATGATTTTGAAGTGACCGCACTTGCCTGTGGAAACAATATCCGTCTGCTGGAAGAACAAATGCGGAAATTTCGCCCAAAGCTTGTTGCTGTGTGGAGCAAAGAGGCAGCAGCTTCCCTTCGGGTCCGCACGGCGGATCTGGGCATTCCTGTGGAAACCGGAATGGATGGATTACTTGCGGTTGCAACTTATGAAGAGTCGGAAATTTTGGTGACGGCGATTGTCGGGATGCTCGGAATCCGGCCGACCATTGCAGCCATAAAGGCAAAGAAAACGATTGCCCTGGCAAACAAAGAAACGTTAGTTACGGCAGGACATCTCATTATTCCGCTTGCAGCGGAGTACGGAGTGTCTATTCTTCCGGTAGACAGTGAACATAGTGCCATTTTCCAGTCTTTGCAGGGAAATGAAGAAAATCCGATCAGTAAAATCTTTCTTACCGCATCCGGAGGACCGTTCCGGGGCAGAAAGAAGCAGGATCTGCTCCATATACAGGTGGAAGATGCATTAAAGCATCCGAACTGGTCCATGGGACACAAGGTGACCATTGATTCTTCGACACTTGTGAACAAAGGGCTTGAGGTTATGGAAGCAAAATGGCTGTTTGGTGTGGAACTCGAACAGATTGAAGTTGTCGTGCATCCGCAGAGTGTCATTCATTCTGCTGTAGAATATGAGGATGGTGCAGTGATTGCGCAGCTTGGAACGCCGGATATGCGTCTGCCGATTCAGTATGCACTGTATTACCCAAAGCGTAAACATTTATCCGGGAAGCGTCTGGATCTTTTTGCTCTTCGTGACCTTACGTTTGAGCGCCCGGATACGGATACCTTCCGTGGGCTTTCCCTGGCATATGATGCTGCCAGACGGGGAGGAAATATCCCAACGGTTTTTAATGCCGCAAATGAAAAGGCAGTGGCAATGTTTCTGGACAGAAAAATCGCTTATCCGGAAATTACGGAAATGATTGAAGCTGCAATGGAAGAAGTCAGCTATATCGCACATCCGGATTTAGAGCAGATCTTAGAGACAGAGCAGGCAACATATGAATATATAGGGGGCAGGTGGTAAAAAAAATGAAAATTGTATCATTTCTTATCGCATTTGTAATATTTAGTATTGTAATTTTATTTCATGAACTGGGGCATTTTTTGCTTGCAAAGGCAAACGGAATCCGGGTAAATGAATTTTGTTTCGGCCTTGGACCGACTATCTGTGGGATACAAAAAGGCGAAACCAAATACTGCATTAAGGCATTTCCGTTTGGAGGAGCCTGCATGATGGAAGGGGAAGACGAAGATTCGACGGACAATCGTGCATTTGGTAAAAAGCCGGTATGGGGACGTATGAGCGTCGTATTTGCAGGACCTTTTTTTAACTTTATTCTTGCATTTATTTTCGCGTTTATCCTGATGAGCTGTGTGGGATATGATAAGCCGGTTCTTTCCGGGGTAATGGAAGGATATGCCGCAGAAAAGGCAGGTCTTCAGGAAGGGGATGAGATTATCCGGATGAATCATTTTTCGGTTCATTTCAGCAGAGAAATCACTGCATACGGAACATTTCATTCCGGGGAAACCATTAAAGTCACTTATGCAAGGGATGGGCAGAAACATACGACAACACTGGTTCCGAAACTGGATAAAGAGACCGGAAGATATCTGTACGGATTTCAGACCATGGGAAATGTCCGGGTAAAGGGAAACGTGCTCACAAACTTAAAAAACAGTTTTTACGAGGTGCGATACTGGATTTATACCACTATCCAGAGTCTGAAAATGCTTGTGACACGTCAGGTATCTCCAAACGAACTGAGCGGACCGGTCGGTATCGTAAAATCAATCGGAGACACCTATCAGCAGTCTGTAAAAAATGACGGGTATTACTATGCACTTTTGAATATGCTCAACTGGACGATTCTTTTATCTGCGAATCTGGGCGTTATGAATCTGCTGCCGCTTCCGGCACTGGACGGAGGCCGGCTGTTATTTCTGATTATTGAGGCGATCCGCAGAAAGCGGATTGATCCAAACAAAGAAGGCATGGTAAATCTGGTTGGTATTGTATTGTTGTTTGGACTGATGTTTATTGTTATGTTCAATGACATTCGAAAACTATTTATCTAAGAGGCTAGAGGCGTTATGATGGAGAGACATATCACAAAGGAAGTACAGATTGGAAACAGATGGATTGGCGGAAATCATCCGATTGCGATTCAGTCTATGACAAATACAAAGACAGAGGATGTTGCGGCAACGGTGGCACAGATTAAGCAGCTGACAAAAGCCGGTTGTGAAATTATTCGCTGCGCGGTTCCCACCCAGGAGGCAGCTGCGGCGCTGACGGAAATCAAAAAACAGATTACCATCCCGCTGGTTGCGGATATCCATTTTGATTACCGGCTTGCGATTGCAGCCATGGAGCACGGTGCGGATAAAATTCGTATCAATCCCGGAAACATTGGAAGTCGTGAGCGTGTAAAAGCGGTTGTGGATGTGGCAAAAGAGCGCCGGATTCCTATCCGTGTGGGCGTCAACAGCGGATCTTTAGAGAAGGGTCTCGTGGAAAAATACCATGGTGTGACCGCAGAGGGAATTGTGGAGAGCGCAATGGACAAAGTGAAACTGATCGAAGATATGGGCTATGATAATCTTGTGATCAGTATCAAATCCTCGGATGTCATGATGTGTGTCAAAGCACATGAGCTGATCGCAAAACAGACGGATCATCCGCTGCATGTGGGAATCACAGAGGCGGGAACACTGATCAGCGGGAATATCAAATCCGCAATCGGTCTGGGACTGATTTTAAACCAGGGAATCGGGGATACCATCCGTGTTTCTCTGACCGGGGACCCGTTGGAAGAGATTAAATCCGCAAAACTGATTCTTCGTACCCTCGGACTTCGCAAAGGGGGCGTGGAAGTGGTTTCCTGTCCGACCTGCGGAAGGACGCGCATTGATCTGATCGGGCTTGCCAATCAGGTAGAAACGATGGTTTCGGAATTTCCGCTTGATATCAAAGTGGCGGTAATGGGATGTGTGGTAAACGGACCGGGAGAGGCAAAGGAAGCCGATATCGGGATTGCCGGAGGTGTCGGCGAGGGTCTGATTATCAAACATGGAGAAATTTACAAAAAGGTACCGGAAGCAGAACTTCTGCCGGCACTGCGTTATGAATTGGAACATTGGAGTGAAGACTGATGTCAAAAGCATTTCGTGAAGCCTTTCCGACACTGAAACTGGAGGAAGAACTCGAAGGGCTGTTAGATACAACTGAAGTGACAAAAATAAGTGCGAATCATGAACATACTCATATTCGCATTTATTTGCGTGCAAAAAGACTTATTTTCAAAAAAAACATATGGAAACTTGAAAAAGCGATTACCGAACAGATTTTTCAGAACCGGGCCATACAGGTAAAGATCATAGAGTCTTATGAGCTTTCCGAACAGTATACCCCGAAGTCTCTGATAGAGGTGTATAAAGACAGTATTTTAGATGAACTGAATGCCTATAGTGTGCTCGAATATAATCTGTTGCGGACGGCGGACATGGAATTTCCGGAAGAGGACCGTCTGATTCTGACGATGGATGAGACTATTATTGCCAAAACCCGTACGGATGAGATTATCGAATTTTTAGAGAAAGTGATCTGTGAGCGCTGTGGAATGAATCTGAAAATATTTCCACAATACCGGAAACCGCAGGAGAGCAAATACCGGAAAAATTCCGAAGAACAGATCCGGCAGGAAGTGGCAGGAATTGTTGCGCGGACGAAGCTGGTTATGGAAGGAAAATCTCAGGAAACGGAAGAAAAAGAGAAAACTGTCGAAACAGAAGAAAAAACAAAGACAATTGCAAAAACGGCAGGAAATCGTGCAGACGCTTCAAAAAATGGTACAAATTATGCAAAACCAAAGCAGAAGTTTGAAAAGCGGGGAGAGTTCCGCCGGAAATTCGAGTCGGATAACGGCAAAAAATCCATGAATCCGGATGTAATATACGGAAGAGACTTCGAAGAAGAGAGCATGGAGATTGAGAAGATTGACGGACCGATCGGAGAGGTTGTGATCCGCGGAAAGATTCTGTCGGTAGATACCCGTGAGATCCGCAATGAAAAGACCATCATTATTTTTTCCGTGACGGATTTTACCGATACGATTGTTCTTAAAATTTTTGCGAGAAATGATGATGTACCGGAGCTGTTAAAAGAAATCAGCGGGGGAAAGTTTGTGCGTGTCAAAGGTGTTGCAACCATTGATAAGTTCGACAGTGAACTTACCATCGGTTCTATCGTCGGAATCAAGAAATGCGCCGATTTTACAACGGTCCGTATGGATACCAGCGTAGAAAAACGCATAGAGCTGCACTGCCATACCAAAATGAGTGATATGGATGGCGTTTCAGATGTCAAGGATATTGTCAAGCGTGCCATGAAATGGGGGCATAAGGCGATTGCCATTACCGATCACGGGGATGTGCAGGCGTTCCCGGATGCCAATCATACCGTACCGTCCGATTCGGATTTTAAAGTCATTTACGGCGTGGAGGCATATCTGGTCGATGATTTAAAGGGGATGGTGACGGACAGCCAGAACCAGGATCTGGATGCAGATTATGTGGTATTCGATTTGGAGACAACCGGATTTAGTCCGGAGACCAACCGCATTATAGAGATCGGGGCGGTGAAGGTGCAGAACGGAAAGATCGTGGACAAATTCTCAACGTTTGTCAATCCACAAGTGCCGATTCCGTTTCGGATTGAGCAGCTGACGTCGATCAATGATTCCATGGTGATTGATGCACCTGTCATTGCAGACATTCTTCCGGAATTTATGAAATTCTGCGAGGGATGTGTTATGGTTGCCCATAATGCCGATTTCGATATGAGTTTTATCAAGAAAAACTGCCAAAGGCTGGATATTCCATGCAAGCCGACGATTGTGGATACGGTTGCCCTGGCGCGTGTCCTGCTTCCGAATCTGAACCGTTTTAAGCTGGATACGGTTGCAAAAGCGCTGGGCGTATCCCTGGAAAATCACCATCGTGCAGTGGATGATGCCGGATGTACGGCAGAGATTTTTGTGAAGTTTATTGAGATGCTCCGGGAGCGCGGTATGTCTACCCTGGACGAAGTGAATGCAATGGGAACCTCATCGGTGCAGAATGTACAAAAGATGCCGACTTATCATGCGATCATTCTTGCCACCTGCGATCAGGGGCGGACAAACCTGTATAAGCTGATTTCGCTGGCGCATATCAAATATTATCACCGGCGTCCGAGGATTCCGAAGAGTGAATTTATCAGGTACCGGGATGGACTTCTGATCGGGTCTGCCTGCGAAGCGGGAGAGTTGTACCGGGCAATTTTAAATGGCCGTCCGGAGGAAGAAATTTCTAGACTGGTAAACTTTTATGATTATCTGGAAATCCAGCCGCTCGGAAACAATGCATTCCTTGTAAGAGATGAAGATTCTCCGGTTGCGTCCAATGACGATCTGATTGAGATCAATAAAAAGATTGTCCGGCTCGGTGAACAGTTCCATAAGCCGGTGGTGGCAACCTGTGATGTGCATTTTTTAGATCCGGAGGATGAAATTTACCGGAGAATTATCATGGCAGGGCAGGGATTTAAAGATGCGGATGAGCAGGCTCCCCTTTTTCTGCGGACGACGGAAGAGATGCTGAAAGAATTTGCCTATCTTGGAAGTGAAAAAGCAGAAGAGGTTGTTATTACAAACACAAACCGGATTGCGGATATGTGCGAAAAAATTTCTCCCGTTCGTCCGGATAAGTGTCCGCCGGTCATTGAAAACTCGGACCAGATGCTGCGTGACATCTGTTACAACAAAGCACATAAAATGTATGGAGATCCACTGCCGGAAATTGTGCAGGAACGTTTAGACCGGGAATTAAATTCCATCATCAGCAATGGGTATGCTGTGATGTATATCATTGCGCAGAAGCTGGTTTGGAAATCCAACGAAGACGGCTACCTGGTCGGATCGCGTGGATCGGTCGGAAGTTCTTTCGTTGCGACAATGTCCGGTATTACGGAGGTGAACCCGCTGCATGCGCATTATCTGTGCAAACATTGTCAGTACAGCGATTTTGATTCGGATCTGGTAAAATCTTTTTCCGGCCGAAGCGGATGTGATATGCCGGATAAGCTCTGTCCGCGTTGCGGAAAACCGCTTTCCAAAGAAGGGTTTGATATTCCGTTTGAGACGTTCCTGGGATTTAAGGGAAATAAAGAGCCGGATATCGACCTGAACTTTTCCGGAGAGTACCAGAGTAAGGCACATAAATACACCGAAGTTATCTTCGGGGAGGGACAGACCTTTAAGGCAGGAACGATCGGTACGCTGGCGGATAAGACGGCATTCGGTTATGTCAAAAATTATTATGAAGAGCGCGGCGTACATAAGAGAAACTGTGAAATTGACCGGATCGTACTTGGATGTGTCGGGGTGCGTCGTACTACGGGACAGCATCCGGGTGGTATCGTTGTTCTTCCGATGGGGGAACAGATTTATACATTTACCCCGGTTCAGCATCCGGCAAATGATATGACGGTCGATATTACGACCACACATTTTGATTATCACTCGATTGACCATAATCTTTTAAAACTTGACATTCTCGGACACGATGATCCTACCATGATCCGTATGCTGCAGGATCTGACGGGTGTAGATCCGACGCAGATTCCATTGGATGATAAGGCTGTCATGTCGCTGTTTCAGGATACTTCCGCACTTGGCATCACGCCGGACGATCTGGTGAACTGCCAGCTGGGGGCATTGGGTATCCCGGAGTTTGGTACAGACTTTGCCATGGGCATGTTAATTGATACACAGCCAAAAGAATTTTCGGATCTGGTGCGTATTGCAGGGCTGTCCCATGGTACGGACGTATGGCTTGGCAATGCACAGACACTGATTCAGGAAAAGAAGGCAACGATTTCTACCGCCATCTGTACAAGGGATGATATCATGATCTATCTGATTGGCATGGGACTGGATTCCGAGGAATCGTTTAAGATTATGGAGAATGTCCGGAAGGGAATTGTGGCAAAAGGAAAATGTGACAAATGGCCGGAATGGAAGCAGGATATGATCGATCACAATGTACCGGACTGGTATATCTGGTCCTGTGAGAAGATTAAGTACATGTTCCCGAAAGCCCATGCAGCCGCGTATGTTATGATGGCATGGCGCATTGCCTACTGTAAGGTGTTTTATCCGCTGGCTTACTATGCAGCATATTTTTCTATCCGTGCGACCGCTTTCAGTTATGAGCTGATGTGTCAGGGAAAAGAAAAACTGGAAGGATATATGCATGAGTACGAAAAGCGCAAGGACGAGCTCTCCAAAAAAGAGCAGGATACCTACAAAGATATGCGTCTGGTACAGGAAATGTATGCCAGAGGATTTGAATTTCTTCCGCTGGATATCTATAAGTCAGAACCGCATCATTTTCAGATTGTGGATGGAAAACTGCTGCCGGCACTCAATACGATTGACGGACTTGGCGATAATGCGGCAGTTGCGATTGCAGAAGCGGCAAAAGACGGAATTTTTCTTTCCAAGGATGATTTTAGGGAACGGACAAAAGTATCAAAGACAACAATAGAACTGATGAGTGATCTGGGATTGTTTGGCGATATGCCGGAATCCAATCAGCTTTCCCTGTTTGATTTTGGCGCGTAATGTTATGGAAGTTTTGAAAAACAAAAGAGGAGGAACCGCATTTTTGGGTTCCTCCTCTTTTACAGTCTTATAAATTTATTTTTTGATAACGCCGGGATGGAAAGCGGTGAGTGTTCCCGGATGATCGGTCGGTGTACAGAACATTTCTTTTGTCTTAAAATCGGTAAAATAGATGTAACTGGAAGTGACGTTGATATTGGAGTAATTGCCCTGTGCCAGTTCCTGATATCCACTGCCGTCATTTTTGATCATACAAAGGGCCGGATTGTCTTCGGAATAGCGCTGATAAAAAATACTGCTTCCGTATACATTGTAGAGATCCAGACTGTCCTTGGTAAGTGTAACCGGATGACCGGATTTCATATTGGTATGTACCAGGGCGTTGTTCTGATCCACATCCATATAATAGACATTGTCATCACTGGTTACAATCGGTTTGAAAGAATTACATTCATAGACTTTGCTTAAACTGTCACTGGCGGTATCCAGCTGATAGATGGCACCGTCACTTTCGGTTCCGCTGGTATAAATATACTGACCCAGCGTGCTGCATGTAAAAATGTAAGGCGAATATACTTTTTTGCGTCCTTCGCCATCGATTCCGATCTTGTAAAGCGTTGTAGCATCCTTGTCATCATAGTGCAGATAATAAATGTAGTTTCCGACAAGCGAGGCATACAGGCAGGGATCTTTGTCTAAAATTTTAGTGTTTTCTCCATTCTGGTCAATTCTGCACAGACTGTTTCTTGCGTAGGAGAAGAAATCAAATCCGGTTCCATTATTTTCATTATTGCGTACATAGTATACATAATGGTCATCGGCGTTGATATACATGACACGGTCATAACTGAGTTTTTTCAGATGATTGCCGTTTGTATCCATGGAATACAGCCGGTAATCGTCATCCGGATTGGCAAAATAAACGGTTCCGTTTTTCTCACAAAACAAGCCGGCATTGTAAAGGTTTCCGGCAGTATTTCCGTTGACATAGCTTGTGTTGTATTTGATCTTACTTTTCTGATGGCTGTAAAAGCCCAGTCCTGCAAATACTACGACCAGAACAGCAATTATAATTATGGGCAAACGTTTTTTCATAATATCGAGTCCTCCTTGGTAAGTTGTATCTTGCCTTTTATACCTTTGTGTTATAAAATTTTATCATAAATCATGAAGGAGCGCTATATGAAAGATTTACTAGATATCCGAAAAGATATTGATAAAATTGACGAACAGATCGTAAAACTCTATGAGGAACGGATGAAACTGACCTCGGATGTGGCTGAATACAAAATAAATACCGGGAAGCAGATTTTTGACAAGGAGAGAGAGGAATCCAAGCTGGCAACGCTGCAGAAAAAAGCGGAAAGTGATTTTACCAGACACGGAATCCGTGAACTTTTTGAGCAGATCATGGCGATGAGCCGTAAGAAACAGTATAAACTGCTGACGGAGCATGGAATTATGCCTCCGCAGGAGTTTGAGCCGATTCACACGCTGGATTATTCCAATGCAAGGATTGTTTTTCAGGGACTCGAAGGTGCCTACAGCCAGCTTGCCATGGAACAGTTTTTTGGAGAAAACTGCAATAATTTCCATGTGGAGAGCTGGAAAGATGCCATGGAGGCCATTAAGAACGGGGAAGCGGATTATGCGGTACTCCCGATCGAGAATTCTTCGGCAGGAATTGTCTCGGAAAATTATGATCTTCTGGTGGAATATGATAATTATATTGTCGGGGAGCAGATCATCCGTATTGATCATGCACTTTTAGGACTGGAAGATGCGGATGAGAGAGATATCCGTACCGTGTATTCGCACAAACAGTCACTGATGCAGTGCAGTGAATTTCTGGACAGTCATGCGGACTGGGAAAAATTCAGTGTCAGCAATAATGCCGTTGCAGCCAAGAAGGTCAAAGAGGATGGGGAGATTTCCCAGGCGGCGATTGCCAGTGCAAAAAATGCCCAGATTTATGGGTTGAAAGTATTACGCAATTCCATTCAGAATAATAAAAATAATTCGACCCGGTTTATTGTTGTGACAGGGAAAAAAGTATATACCGATCAGGCAGACCGGATCAGCATCTGTTTTGAGATTAATCACGAAAGCGGTGCTTTATATCATGCACTGTCGCATTTTATTTATAATGGACTGAATATGACAAATATCCAGTCACGTCCGTTACAGAATAAAAACTGGGAATATCGTTTCTTTGTTGATTTTGAGGGAAGATTTGAGGATCATGCAGTGCAGAATGCGCTGCGCGGACTTCGGGAGGAAACAATTGCATTCCGGATTCTTGGTACGTATTAGTCAGAATTGGTGAAAGAAGGTGGGCGTATGGCAATTCACACATTTGCAGCAATTTATATTGGCACATACGATGTGAGCCTGAAGGTATTTGAGTTTACAAACAGAAAAAAGTTTCATGAGGTGGATCACATCCGGTCCCGGCAGGAACTGGGGAAAGGTGCTTACGGCACCGGGACAATCGGATATGAGCAGGTGGAAGAACTCTGTGAAACACTGGCGCAGTTTAAAGAGATCATGGAAAGCTACAAGGTAGACAGTTATGAAGTCTGTGCAGCCGCCGCACTCCGGGATACCACAAATGAGATATTTGTCCTTGACCAGATTTATCTTAGAACCGGATTCCGGGTAAAGGTGCTCAGCAACTCGGAACACCGTTTTATCAGTTATAAAGCGGTGGCTGGCAGTCCGGTGTTTGAGGAGATGATAAAGACGAGTGCAGCAGTCGTGGATGTCGGCGGGGCGAGTGTGCAGATCACATTATTCCGTGACGGGAAAATGATCACGACACAACACATGGAAACAGGCATTATGCGCCTGCGGAATCTGCTTGGAGACCGCGGATACTCCCTGAAAATGTATGAAAACCAGATTGAGGAATATGTCAATAAAAAACTCGAGGGATTTCGCTCCATGTACATGAATACGCCGGTGGATTATCTGATCCTGATCAGTGACTATGCCGGCGGCCTGGTCAAAAAAATTGAGGAAAAAGGCGGAAAAAGCCGGCAGGTAAAGCTGGATAAATTCTCTAAATTTATCGATAAACTGCTCAAAAAAACGCTGGAGGAGATCACAGCGGAATTAAATCTTTCAGATGAGAGGGAACCGCTGATCATTCCGGCACTTGTGCTGTATAAGATGATGGCACAGAATGTGAATCCAAAAGAGGTATGGGTGCCGGGAGCAAACATTCAGGATGGTATGGCATTTGATTATGCACAGCACAATAAACTGCTGGCATCGACACATGATTTTGATGCGGATGTCATTTCGGCGGCCACATTTTTATCGGAGCATTACCACAGTTTTTCTCCACACATTCAGACACTTTCCAAGCTATCCATTAAGATTTTTGATGCGATGAAACAGGAACACGGACTTGGAAAGCGGGCGCGTCTGCTGCTTCAGGTGGCTACAATCCTGCATGACTGTGGAAAGTATGTCAGCTTTGCGGAAGCGTCGGAGAGTACGTATCATATTATCATGTCCTCAGAGATTATCGGTCTGACCCATCAGGAGCGCGAGATTGTTGCACAGATCGTGCGCTACAATACTCTTCCGCTGGATCCGTATGAGGAAGTCGCTGATGTATTGAGCCAGGAAGAGTATCTTTGTGTGGCAAAACTTTCGGCAATTCTTCGTGTGGCAAATGCGCTGGATCAGAGTCATAAACAGAAGTTTAAAAATATCCGGATCGCGGTAAGGGAGAGAAAACTCGTGATTACGGTCGAGGCATTTGAGGATATTGCGCTGGAACAGGCATTGTTTGACGCAAAGACCTCTTATTTTGAAAATGTATACAGCATGAAACCTGTTTTAAAAGAGAAGCGTATTTATAACTATTAGATCGGAGGGCTTTTATGGACACAAAAATAGATTTTAAAGATCCGGCATATTATGAAAACCGTGAGCTCAGCTGGATTAAGTTTGACCAGCGTGTATTAAGTGAAGCAAGAGATAAATCCATTCCGCTTTTGGAGCGGTTGAAATTTGTCAGTATTACTTCTTCCAATCTGGATGAATTTTTTATGGTAAGGGTGGCATCCTTAAAGGATATGGTACACGCAAAATATAAAAAGCGTGATATCGCCGGAATGACCGCAACGGAGCAGCTTTCCGCCATCAATAAACAGGCGCGGGAACTGGTCAATATCCAGTACAGTACTTTCAGCCGTTCCCTGATGCCGCTTCTGCGTAAAGAAGGAATTTATCTTCTGGATGCACATGAGGATCTGAACGAGGAACAGGCGCGTTTTGTGGATCGCTATTTTATGGAAAATGTATATCCGGTACTCACCCCGATGGCAGTGGATGCGTCGCGTCCGTTTCCGCTGATTCGCAATAAGACACTGAATATTGCAGCACTTCTGACCGGAAAGAAAACGGAGGATGAGACTGTGTTTGCGACCGTGCAGGTGCCAAGTGTTCTGCCGCGTCTGGTACAGATTCCAAGCGAAGGGGAAACGAAGTCTTTCATTCTGCTTGAGCAGATTATAGAACGCAACATAGGCATACTGTTTTCCAATTACAAGGTATTGTGTGCGTATCCGTACCGGATCATGCGAAACGCAGATCTGACAATTGATGAGGATGAGGCATCAGATTTGCTGAAAGAGATTGAAAACAAATTAAAGATGCGTCAGTGGGGAGAAGTTATCCGTCTGGAAATTGAAGAGAAGGTAGACAAAAAGCTTCTGAAATTTTTAAAGACCGAGCTGAAAGTATCGGATGAGGATATTTTTCAGATTGCAGGACCGATTGATCTGACTTTTTTAATGAAAATGTATGGGATTGACGGATATGACCATCTCCGCTATAAACCGTATACGCCGCAGCAGGTGCCGGAAATTACACCGGGAAGTGACATTTTTGCCGCAATCCGCAAAGGGGATATTTTTCTGCATCATCCATACGAAACCTTTGATCCGGTTGTGGATTTCATCCGGCAGGCATCCAAAGATCCGGATGTCCTGGCGATTAAACAGACACTGTATCGTGTCAGCGGAAATTCCCCGATTATCAGCAGTCTGGCACAGGCAGCGGAAAACGGCAAGCAGGTGTCGGTTCTGGTTGAGCTGAAAGCCCGTTTCGATGAGGAGCACAACATTGTATGGGCGAAAAAACTGGAACAGGCAGGCTGTCATGTGATCTATGGTCTCGTTGGCCTTAAAACACACAGCAAGATCGCACTGGTGGTCCGCCGGGAAGAGGACGGAATCCGCCGCTATGTTCATCTGGGAACCGGAAACTATAACGATTCGACGGCAAAATTATATACGGACTGTGGAATCTTTACCTGCAAAGAGTCGATCGGGGAGGATGCCACAGCGGTATTTAATATGTTATCCGGATATTCCGAACCGCTGGCATGGAATGAACTGGTGCTGGCACCATACTGGCTGCGGGATAAATTTTTGCGGCTGATTGGTAGGGAAACAAAAAACGCGCAGCAGGGAAGGGAAGCCCGTATCGTGGCAAAAATGAATTCCCTCTGTGATCCGGGCATTATTGCGGCACTGTATGAGGCATCTGCAAGCGGTGTAAAGATTGATCTGATCGTGCGCGGAATCTGCTGTCTGCGCGTCGGAATTCCTGGAGTGAGTGAGAATATTTCCGTGCGTTCCATTGTGGGAAATTTTCTGGAGCACAGCCGTATTTTCTATTTTTATAATGACGGCAATCCGGAAGTATTTATGGGAAGTGCGGACTGGATGCCGCGAAATCTTGACCGGCGTGTAGAGATTGTTTTCCCGGTGATTGAGGAGGAACTCAAAGAAAAAGCACTGCATATTCTGCATGTGGAATTGGAAGATAATGTGAAAGCGCGTGTGATGCAGCCGGATGGTACGTATGAAAAACTTGACAAGCGGGGCAAGGTTCTGATAAACTCGCAGGAGCAGTTTTGTGCGGAGGCAAAAGCAGCAGTGCCGGATCAGAATCCGGGAAACAACCAGCGGCTGTTTATTCCGGCAGAACCGGCGGAATAAATTTACAGAAAACAGTTGACAATACCGTAATCAGGTGGTATAGTCAAATGGTTGTTAAGAAACAAGTAGAGTATCCACTCTCACCTAAGCGCAATCGGGCGACTTAGTGTTCATACTTTTAGCATGTTATATGAATGTTAGATGTAATAGTGGATAGTCTGCCTATCCACTATTTTTTATTGGAGGTACAAAACCATTAGCGAATTAATGATTAACGAACAGATCAGAGACAGAGAGGTTCGTCTGATCGGACCGGATGGCGAGCAGATTGGTGTTGTCTCATCCAGAGAGGCACAGAAAATTGCAGATGAAGCCGGTCTTGACCTTGTCAAGATTGCTCCGAATGCAAAGCCGCCTGTATGCAAGGTAATTGATTACGGTAAGTATCGTTATGATCTTGCACGTAAGGAAAAGGATGCAAAGAAGAAGCAGAAGACAGTGGAATTAAAAGAAATCCGCCTGTCACCAAACATTGACACCAATGATTTGAACACCAAGATGAACGCTGCAAAGAAGTTCCTCGCAAAAGGCAATAAAGTCAAGATCACACTTCGTTTCCGTGGTCGCGAGATGGCACATATGAACAGCAGTAAGCACATCTTAGATGATCTTGCTGAGCAGCTTTCCGATATCGCAGTAGTGGAAAAAGCACCGAAGATCGAGGGAAGAAGCATCGGTATGGTGTTGGCAGAGAAGAGATAACATTTATTAAGGAGGAATACACAATGCCAAAAATTAAGACAAACAGAGCAGCAGCAAAGCGTTTCAAAGCAACCGGAACCGGAAAGTTAAAGAGAAACAAGGCTTACAGAAGACATATCTTAACAAAGAAAACAACAAAGAATAAGAGAAATCTCAGAAAAGCAGCAATGATGGATCAGACAAACATCAAGAACATGAAGAAGATTTTACCATACATCTAAGATTTGTTAAGGAGGATATAGGAAATGGCAAGAGTTAAAGGCGGATTAGGCGCTAAGAAAAGACATAACAGAACTTTAAAGTTAGCAAAGGGATACAGAGGAGCTCGTTCCAAGCAGTATCGTGTAGCTAAGCAGTCCGTAATGAGAGCCTTAACAAGTTCTTATTCTGGACGTAAAGAGAGAAAGAGACAGTTCCGTCAGTTATGGATTGCTCGTATCAACGCAGCAGCTCGTATGAACGGACTTTCTTACAGCCAGTTCATGCACGGATTAAAGGTAGCTGGAGCTGATTTAAACCGTAAGGTATTAGCTGACATGGCTGTTACAGATGCAGCAGGTTTTGCAAAGCTTGCAGAAGTTGCAAAGAAAGCATTAGCTTAGTCATCGGAAAAATGTTGGGTAGAAAACTCCGGACAAGTTGTTTGTCCGGAGTTTTTTGAAAAATATACGGGGAAAGGTATTGGAAACAATGGAAAAAAGAGAACAGCTCGGAAGCAGACTTGGGTTTATTATGCTCTCGGCAGGATGTGCAATCGGATGCGGAAATGTATGGAAGTTTCCCTGGATGTGCGGACAAAACGGCGGTGGCAGTTTCATGCTTGTCTATGTGATCTGTCTGCTCATTTTAGGGCTTCCGGCAATGGTGATGGAACTTTCCGTAGGACGTGCGGCACAGACAAGTCCCTTGTATATGTATGAGAAACTTTCCGGAAAACGCAAATGGAAAATTCCGGGGATTGTGTGTCTGATTGGAAATATTGCACTGATCGCGTTTTATTCCGTTGTTGCAGGCTGGATTATTTATTATTTTGTGAAGTTTCTTACCGGTCAGAATGCGGATTTGGGATTTGAAAAAATGATCACAACACCATCCGTAAATGTTGGTTACCTGTTGATCACGGTTGTGATTACATTTGTGATTTTGAGTTTCCGGCTGCAGGGAGGCCTTGAACGCATTACCAAATATATGATGTCGGCGCTTCTGGTGCTGATGCTGGTGTTGGCGATCCACAGTTTTACGCTTTCCGGCGCAAAGGATGGGCTGGCTTTTTATCTGATTCCGGACCTTTCCAAAATATCAGGTACAATGATTGTAAAAGCAATGAATCAGGCGTTTTTCACGTTGTCGGTCGGTATGGGTGGCATGGCGATCTTTGGAAGCTACATCGGGAAAGAGCGTTCCCTTTTGGGAGAATCCGTAAATATCATTGTTTTAGATACGTTTGTAGCAGTTGTTGCAGGCATGATTATGTTTCCTGCCTGCGATACCTATAATCTTGAAGTGACTGCGGGACCAAGCCTTTTGTTTGATACGATGGCGAGTGTGTTTAACCATATGCAGGGCGGACGCTGGTGGGGTGCGCTGTTTTTCCTGTTCATGGTGTTTGCTGCCATGTCAACGGTATTTGGAGTATGTGAGAATCTGCTTGCCATGATCCGGGAACTGACGGGCTGGTCACGTCCGGTGGGATGTATTGCCTGCGGGATTGGGACGTTTCTTGTGGCATTGACAACGGCGCTGGGGTACAGTCTGATTCGTTTTCAGCCGTTTGCAAAAGGCACGGCATGGCTGGATTTGTGGGATTTTATTGTGTCTAACAATGCGATGCCGCTCGGCTCACTGATACTGGCGCTGTTTTGCTGTACACGCCGGGGATGGGGGTGGAACAATTTCCTGCAGGAGGCCAATGCGGGAAAAGGCTTAAAAATCAAGGCATGGATGAAACCGCTGTTCTGTTATTTTGTGCCTGTAGGGATTTTATTTATTTATATTTATGGAATGTTCACGTTTCCGTGGCATTAGAAGAAAAGAGGGGCAAAAATTATTCTGTCCCTCTTATTTTTATGCGATAAGCTTTGGGAGAGGCCCCTTTTTTCTTATGAAAGGTTTTTGAAAAATACAGCCCATTATCAAATCCGACGGAATTTGCAATGGCGGTGATCGAAAGATTTGAGTGTTCCAACAGATAGCATGCCTGTTTCATGCGAAAATCCGTGAGGTATTCTTTTGGGGACTGCTGCAGCACCAGTTCAAAGGAACGGAACAGATGGCTGCGGCTTAAACCGACGTAGGCGGCAATATCTTCCACTGTGATCGGGTAGGAGTAATTGGCGCTGATATATTCGATGCTCTTTTGGACATAGGTAGCGGATGTCAGCTGTGTATCTTTTTTGGCAGAAGATTTCAGAAAAAGTGCCAGAGTAGTATAGAGCCGTCCGGTCATTTCCACTGCATGCTCAAAACCATTTCCTCTGGCATCGTAAATATGCAGAAGCTGCCGCTTGACTTCTTCTCCGTTTGGCACTGCATGAATACAGGGATTTTTGCGAGAAAAATCAGTTGCCTGCAGGATGGTGGCAGCGTCGCTTCCGGTAAAACCGACCCAGGCGTATTCCCATGGGTTTTTGGCGTCTGCACGGTAGATAACCTCAGTATTAGGATAAACTAAAAAGGCATCTCCGGCGGAGAGAGAATGGACTTCGTGATGCACTTCATAGGTGCCTTTGCCGGAGATAATATAGTGAATCAGATAGTGGTCACGGATTCCGGGACCCCACTGATAACCGGCATCGCATAGTTGGTATCCGACATTGTAAACCGACAGGGAAACAAGTTCTTTTGCGGTTGCTTTATAGGAATTTTTGTATTGATCGTTCATGGAAAACACTCCTTGTACACCCATAGAGTTCATGGCTGCTTTTGTTATCTTTAATATTCAGTTTATACGTTTTTTTATGCACATGCAACATTTTTACATGTTTTCTCTACATTTGGTTCTGTACATTTGTGGATAAGAGCGATAGAATAAAGATGTCAAAAGAAAACAAAAGCACAGAAAGGGAGAGTGGAATTATGGCAATTTTAGTTACTGGTGGAGCAGGCTATATCGGAAGTCATACATGTGTAGAACTGCAGAATGCGGGGTATGATGTTGTTGTTTTGGATAATCTGTCAAACGCTTCCGAAAAGTCGCTGGATCGTGTGGAAGCATTGACTGGAAAGAAAGTTACTTTTTATAAGGGAGATATCCTTGACCGTGACATTTTAAATAAAATTTTTGCAGAGCAGAAGATTGAAAGCTGTATTCATTTCGCTGGACTTAAAGCAGTCGGAGAGTCTGTAGCAAAGCCTTGGGAATATTATAATAACAATATTGCGGGCACGTTGACATTGGTTGACGTGATGCGTCAGAACGGATGCAAGAACATCATTTTTTCTTCCTCAGCAACGGTATATGGAGATCCGGCAGAGATTCCGATCACCGAAAACTGTCCGAAGGGACAGTGTACCAATCCATATGGCTGGACAAAGTCCATGCTGGAACAGATTTTATCTGATATTTACAAAGCAGACAATGAGTGGAATGTGATTCTGCTTCGTTACTTTAATCCAATCGGGGCGCATCCAAGCGGAACGATGGGAGAGAATCCAAACGGTATTCCAAACAACCTGATGCCTTATATTACACAGGTTGCAGTTGGCAAGTTAAAAGAACTCGGCGTGTTTGGAAACGATTACGATACTCCGGACGGAACCGGTGTGCGCGATTATATCCACGTTGTTGATCTGGCAAACGGACATGTAAAGGCATTAAAGAAGATCGAAGAGAACGCCGGACTTTGCATTTACAACCTTGGTACCGGACACGGCTACAGCGTACTTGATATCGTAAAGAATTTTGAGGAAGCAAACGGCATTAAGATTCCATACAGCATCAAGCCTCGCCGTCCTGGCGATATTGCAACCTGTTACTGTGACCCGGGCAAGGCAGAACGTGAACTTGGCTGGAAAGCGCAGTACGGAATTAAGGAAATGTGTGCGGATTCCTGGAGATGGCAGAAGAACAATCCAAACGGTTATGAGGATTAATTAAAAAAGAGGGAAAAGTCTTATTTTCGAATTTGTTTGAATATTTTTGAAAAATATGAAAAATATGCTTGACGAAGCGTGGGGTGTATGCTATTATAATACACGGTTCGTTGGTCAAGCGGTTAAGACGCCGCCCTCTCACGGCGGAAACACGGGTTCGATTCCCGTACGGACTGCTGAGATATAAATCCAGTGTTTATACAGATTCTTAGGAAGCTGTTGTAGGCACTGGATTTTTTGTTTTCTTATATGGTCATATATGAAACCGAAACGTCGAGTTAGAATGTCAAAACAAGATTACCTATGAAATAATGGGGATAAAAGTTATGCACTTAGTAAAATTGGAAGAGATTCCTGGTGCTAAAGAAGAATTGAAAAAAATTCGCAAACGATTCTACGATTGGATGAAAGATCCTTCTGCATTTTCAGAGTAATTCACAAAATACCCAAGAAACCTTGCAAAACAGGGCATTTCTTGTCAGCAGGAGGTATATTATGACATCAATTCGTGTTTTATTCGTATGCCACGGCAGGGCTATGGAAAGTCAGTAAAATCAAGGCTTTAGGGGGCATTACTTGGGTATATCGTGGCAAGTGTAGTAGTAAGGGACTACGGTAATACTACGAATGAGGGAATGCAAACAAGCCGATGTAGAAGTACAAATTTTAACGGTAGTAGCAATCGTTAGAATGTAAGGGCTATCGTTATATAGTGTGCAATCGTTGAAATGTTCAGCAGTATCGTGTAAAATGAATATCTAATTGGATATGAACATATAATATTAATGCAGCCATAAGCTGCGATTTGAACTTATTTTGACATTGACAAGCGGCTCATTTGGATGTATATTTTAAGTACAGTAAGAGATTACTGCAAATGTTTGTTGCTACTCGATATGCAACTCAAACAAGGTCGAGTTCAAATGTTTGTCGCTACTCGATATGCGACTTAGAAAAGGTCGAGTTCAAATGTTTTGAGGTTCCATTCGAGAGGATGGGGCCTCTTTTTAACGATAGGAGAAGAAATGGAAATAGGACATTTTTATTATATTGATGATCAGTACTTTAAGGATTTTCCAGATCCTTATTTGATGCAGAATAAGGAAAAAGTAAATGGACAGTTGCATGACAGACCATGTTTTTACGCATTCCAGGATAGTAATACTCAGCTATTTTGGATGATTCCGTTTTCGTCACAGGTTTCTAAATTTAAGGGGATTTATAATAAGAAAATGCAAAAGTACCATAGGTGCGATACAATTGTTTTTGGAGAAGTACTTGGTCATGAGAAGGCTTTTTTGATTCAAAATATGTGTCCGATTACAGAAAAATATATGAAAAATGAGTATTTGGACTCTGCTGCCAATATACCAGTTCGTGTTGATGGTAGATTGGAAAAGGAATTGAAGGATAAGGCAGGGAAAGTATTAGCGTTGCAGAGAAAGGGCGCAAAGCTGATTTTTCCAGATGTCCTTAGTATAGAACAGGAATTATTATAATAGATGGAAATATCTATCGAATATAGAGACAGTCTGTCTGATCAAAATCAGGATAAGGACAAGTATTCGTTGGTACTTGCCAATCCACCTTTTAAGGGAAGTCTGGATGCAGAGTCAGTTTCCGGAGATTTGCTTAAGGTATGTAAGACAAAGAAAACAGAATTATTATTCCTTACCTTGTTCCTTCGTATCTTAAAGATTGGTGGAAGATGTGCTTGTATTGTACCGGATGGAGTGCTTTTTGGATCTTCTAAAGCGCATAAGGATATCAGAACAGAGATTGTAGAAAATCAGAGATTGGAGGCTGTTATTTCCATGCCTTCCGGTGTGTTTAAACCATATGCCGGTGTATCTACCGCTATTCTGGTATTTACTAAAACAGAGCATGGTGGAACGGATAATGTGTGGTTCTATGATATGAAGGCTGATGGCTTCAGTCTTGATGATAAGAGAGCTGCTGTGTCTGAAAATGATATCACTGATATCATCAAGAGATTTAAGAATCGTGAGCAGGAAATTGATAGAAAACGTACCGAAGTAGAGTACCGCGCTCTAATATATCAAACTCAAACCTATAGAAAGTGCCTGTATCTGTTGAAGAGAATGTTGTCAACTCTTCATCAGTAAAGGTGACAGAAAAGATAAGTGGTGTAGATAAAAAATGAGCTCTATACCATTATAAACTGTGTTGGAAAAATGAACCATCATATATCCATCTTGCGCTTGTACACTTTTATGGCAACAAAAATGGTGAGAATATTTACAAGGCTTTGAAAAAAGAGAAATTCGAAGCACCTGCGGTTCGATGGAAGAAAGATACTAAACTAAAGAAATTTATTGAACTTATCTTGATTCACACGAATACAGCTAATATTGATGTTCCAGAATCGTTTTCAGGGTATCTAGCAAATAACATAGTAGGCGATAAGAAGTCTATGAGTGCTAAAATCACAAAGCAATATCCAAAGAATGGAACGCAACTTAACAAGATATTCAAGCCATTTTATAAGACACTTGCAAAAATAAAGAAATAACAAGAAAGAGGCCAGAACGATAAAGGATGGCACGATATCGCCTAAGTCGAAGGCAAGTTCTTCTAACTCTGGCAATATAAAGATAAAAATATGAAAAAAGTATTTGACAAAGAGTATTGTGTATGATAGTATAATACACGGTTCGTTGGTCAAGCGGTTAAGACGCCGCCCTCTCACGGCGGAAACACGGGTTCGATTCCCGTACGGACTGTTTTAAAAGTCGCATAAACACTGTGTTTGCGGCGTCTTAAAAAAATTGGTACTCAAAATGGTACTCAAAAACTGAACACAAAAGAAAGGAGTCTGCACAAGTGCTTTAGATTCTTTTCTGCAAATGGTAGACTTGGAACGCTGTTGGCGTTCTTTTTTTGTGCGGTTTTTCTGCTTATTTTTTGCGGAAAAACCGCATTTTTTTATGCAAAAATATAAGCATAGGAGGGATGCGGAATGTTATTTACGGATGAAATTCTTGAAAAAATCTTAATAAGAGAAGATGTGTCAAAGGTTCCGCTTGTGTATCAGTCAGCGATGATACACGCAATCAAGGAAGTATTGGAGGAAGAGAATGTATCAAATGCAAAATCAGAATATGGCATTTAACCCAAACCCAAGCTATGCCGCATATCAGTATAACCCAATGCAGAGGTTCCAACAACCAGAGCCACAGATTCCGCAGATGCAACCGCAGTTTCTTGGAATCCAAGGAAAGGTAGTACAGTCGGAATCGGCGATCATGGCGAATGATGTACCTATGGATGGAAGCGTTGCGTTTTTCCCAATGCAGGACATGAGCGCAATCGTTGCAAAACAATGGGATGCCAATGGAACAATCAGAAAGACCGTTTATAAGCCTTTCAATGAGCAGATGGCAGATTCTTCAAGCGATGATAAAAGAATTGAAATAGGGCTATCTGATGATGCGACAAAGGCTATTACTGACAAATTAGATTGCTTGTTTGGAAAGATGGAAGAGTTGGAAGATAAGTTATCTTCGCAAACGCAAAGAAAATCTTCACGAACACAAAAGGAGAGTGAGTCTTAATGAATCCTATGCAGATGTTACAGGGAATGAGAAACCCACAGCAGTTTTTACAACAAATGATGGGGAACAACAGCGTAATGAGCAACCCTATGGCGCGCAATGCTATGCAAATGGCACAAAAGGGAGATTCCAAAGGCATTGAGCAGATGGCTAGGAATTTGTGCAAAGAAAAGGGGATTGACGCAGATAAGGCTTTTGAGTCATTTAAAAGCCAATTAGGAATGTGATACTAATTCTTGCAAGATTATGTATATAAAAATGAATTATGGAGGTAAATTCTATGTTTAACACAGGTAATTGTGCATCCGTTCCGCTTGTAGCGAACATTGACGGAAACGGAAATAACAATGGATGGGGCGCAGAAGGCTCATGGTTATGGTTCATTATCGTTATCTTTGCCATCTTCGGATGGGGTGGATTCGGTAACGGATTCGGAGGAAACGGAATGAATGGTGGTGTCGGAAGCGAAATCCAGCGTGGATTTGATAATCAGGCGGTTGTGTCAAAACTTGACGGCATTACAAACGGACTTTGTGACGGATTCTATGCTGTGCAAACCGGCATGAACGGCATCAACACAAACATTTTGCAGACCGGATTCGGCATTCAGCAGGCTATCAATGCTGATACAGTCGCTAATATGCAGAATACAAATGCATTACAGTCACAGCTTGCTAACTGTTGCTGCGAAACAAGAGAAGCTATCCAAGGCGTAAACTACAACATGGCAACTAACACTTGCGCATTGCAGAACACCATGAACAGCAACACGAGAGACATTATCGACAGTCAGAATGCAGGAACACGCGCTATTCTTGATTATCTCTGCAATGAAAAAATTTCTTCCTTACAGGCAGAAAATAACGATCTTCGCAGAGCAGCTTCACAGGATCGTCAGAGTGCATTACTTACAACTCAGATGGCAGCTCAGACACAGCACATTATCAATGCGGTAAATCCGTCTGCTATCCCGGCATATGTCGTACCTAACCCAAATGCTTATGCATATGGATGCGGATGCAACACCGGTTGCAACTGCTAAAACTAAATAATTGAGTATCTTAATTGAGTTTAACTCGATCATGTCTGCTATGCAGTATTACTTATAATCAAAGGGCAGACTGTAATGTTTGCCCTTATTTTTATGGAAGAGAGGTAAAAATAATGGAAGTAACAGGAATTGCATTACAAACCGTTTCCGCTGGAGAAGATGTTGCATTCACAGAAACAGCAGTAAACGGAACAAAATGTATCGTACACAGACAGGGAAGCGGAATTATCAAGTTAAGAGGTATCACAAATCAGTGCAAGGCTAGATTTTTAGTATCTTATAGTGGAAACATTCAGATACCGACAGGCGGTACAGTTGAAGAGATTTCGCTTGCTATTGCAGTGGATGGAGAACCTTTACAGTCAACACGAATGATAGTTACTCCGGCAGCAGTACAAAATTTATTTAACGTTTCGGCTCAGGCATACGTTGATGTACCTTGTGGCTGTTGCAGTACAGTAGCGGTGCAGAATACATCTACACAGGCTATTGAAGTACAGAACAGTAATTTGATTGCAGTAAGGGAGGCTTGATATTATGCATAAGTTTGCGAAACAGATTATGGATTGCGTGAAAGCCCACGTTGACGGCATCGGAATTGAGAATTTTGAGGGTCAGAACCTTGATGATCTCAAGGATTGGACGGAGATTGCAAAGAACATCGTGTGCTTTGACAAGGACTATAACATTGTTGAAGCAATGAAAAAGTCTGAAAACGAAGAAATCATGCGCATGGCGGAAGAATTTGGGGACTATCCGGAAAGAAGATACTACAATGAGTACCGGTACTCAAACGGAAGATTCGCGCCGAAAGGGCGTGGAACACGCAGAGGATATGTAGAGCCACCATATTATCACCAGATGCCGGAAGATTACCACGAATGGGAGAGAATGCCGGAATACGACCGAATGAGAGACCTTGACAGAATGAGTATGGGGAAAATGTATTATTCAGAGCCTATGAGCGGAAATAACGGCATGAGTACCGGTACTCACGATGCAAGAGAGGGCAGAGCCGGTATGAGTCGGAGAAGTTACATGGAGACAAAGGAAATGCATAACGGAAATTCGCCGGAAGATAAGGACGCAAAGATGAAAGAGCTTGAAAAGTACATGAAATCTCTTTCAGAAGATGTGACAGAGCTGTTTTCCGGTATGTCCCCGGAAGAGAAACAGTTGACCAAGACAAAGCTGACTACGCTTGTCACGAAAATGTAATAGAGAGGGCGTTTTGCCCTCTTTGTTTGCGAGGTGGTAAGATGTTCAAGATTAACAATAAAACGTGGGAAATCGTCAAAATATCGCGTCAGAACCCTATGCTAATGCGTAGCGATGGTAGTAGAACTGTAGGAATGACCGACAGGGACACGAAAACAATATATCTTGCTGATGATCTACGCGGAAAATTTCTTGACCGTGTGTTATGTCACGAATTATGTCATGCGTTTTGTCTTTCGTATAATGTATACATGGATATTGGCACCGAGGAAATTGTAGCAGACTTCTTGGCTACATACGGAAGAGAAGTGTTTGAAATAGCAGACAGACTATTGATTGAACTTATGGAGGTTGCATAATGGATAAAATTTCAGAACTCTTACAGTACGTGCACCGGACGAATCCGGAAATGACCAGGGAAAAGCTGATAGAAGAGTTGAGTAAAAGTGATTATGCTGCGCGGTCTTTGATTTTTACGAAAGAAAATTTTTTCCGCGCCCCAAAAAATATTTCGTAATTTTTTTGTACCCCCCTGGGGTAGCGTTTTAGGGTCAAGATTCCATTTTCACGGATTCTTAAAAACGTGTAACAAACATGCAATTATCTGCGACATTCCGCAAATAACACAAATACACCATATATTATGTTATATATAGATAATGCACTGATGATATTTGATAATATTGCCGGTCACAGGCAAACGCCAGAAGACGCTTGCCCAGCTATAGTTATAATCTAGCATAGACCGCATTTTACCACTTGTCAAGATAGTTTTTCCCGTCGTACCGGCTGTAAGTTTGTGTTATGCGTTCCGGCTTTTGCGTGATCTGCAACCAATCGCCGCCACGCTGGACGGTTATTTTGGTTTTTGCAGACTCCACCCATTCCACACCCTCAAATTTTGAGTAGCCGCACATTTTGCCGGATATTTCCAGATAACCAAGGGCAGACACCCGGCGCAAAATCTCCCTTTTACCGATATATTCATATTTTGCCATGCTTGCCACCTCCAGACGTTCTGCGCTTACTCATGCATATATTTTTGCATCCGTCGCGCGATAGTTGGTTTACGATCAGCCACGCTTGCAAGTCCCCATACGCCACCCGGCGCACGGCTTTCCCGTTGTGATCGGCTTTAATATCGTAGGTCATACACTTATACCTCCTTATATCGTGTTTATTTGTCAATGTGCGTTATATGCCCGCATCCGGCGGAACGGTGTGCAATCTGTTTTTTGTTGGAGATGCACAAGCTCCAAAGTGCCGCAATAGTGACGGCTTGCGATCTTGCCGCCGCTCTTAATGATAGAACGGTAGAAACGAGCTTTCCCGCGTGTCTTGCGTCTGCATTAAAGCAGATCAACCGCGATTATTTACGGCTGCGGCGCGCCGTGTGACGGCAATATGCCGCCATATAACCCGATGCAGTCCCAATATATGACCATCGGTTAATAAGTCCGCGCTCCCGGAATCGAACCGGAACGGATGCACCAAGCACGCGAAAAAGGCGGAATGGTACCGCCTTAAATTACAACAAAATCCCCTTGAAATCCTGTTGTTACGATCATTTTTCCGTCAGATCTGCGGTACACAACGCCGCAACCGTCCGCAAAAGTTGACCATACAATCCATCCGGGCGGTGTAAGTTTTTCCCCGGTCTTATAATCCCGGAATGAGTAACGCGGAATAACGCCGCTTTTTTCTTGATCTAGCGCGTTGTTAATTGCTTGCGATTCTGTTACGATCTGCACACCTTTTCCCGTGTGCAAAATATATCTTTCTTCCATTTCTTATACCTCTTTCCTTTTATTTGCTCATTTTTGAGTAATGGCAAGCCGGGGAATCGAACCCCGGAAAAGCCGCCCTTGCCTATGCGATTGCTACAAGTCTATCGTTTCGCATTGTTCGCGTGTATTCTTTTCCACTTTCGTCGGAAATAATAACGCATCTGACGCTTTTTCCGCTCTTGGTAGGCTCAACGCTTTTTACCGTCTCGGTGTATCCAAAATTCCAAACTGTAACCATGCCCGGCTTGAGTTCTGCCGCCGGGATAGCGTTTCTTCTTTCATAAATTCCTTGTAATTTAACTGTAGCCATAAAATCAACCATCCTTTCATTGTGTGCTTGTCTCATCAGTGGCAAGGTTGCAACCCTACACCAGACCGCCGGGTGGCGGTTTCGACTTAAATAATTTCTAAATATCCTAAGATTTCAACATCTGATGGAATGCAAAAGAACATTACGCCAGATGGCTCATATTCCGGAACGTAGGAAGCATGATAGCTTTTTCCATTGTCACCGATTGCTAAATATTCCCCGGCTATATGCTTCTTTGCGATTTCCTCAAAGCTTATTAAATCCTCTGTATTTATCTTTCTTTCTGCAACTGTCATATAGTTTCCTTTCTGGTCTGCCATCATCAGAGCCGGGAGACCATCCCGCGGCTGACGCTCCAGATCGGAGCATTTCGGCTATTGCTGACTATTTAATTCAATACATTTTCTATTACAATCCTCGATTGATCCGGTAAATACGATTTTGCCGTTTCCGTTGATTTTTTCGACAACGCAAAAACCAAAATAATCGTTGTAAGTGATGTAATATTCTTCCATGTTCTATACCTCCTCAATATATATTCTTTCTTCTGATCCGGTTTCTGTTATAAGTCTATATTTCTTTTCCATGTTATTTTCCTCGCTTTCTGTGCTTCATTTGATACTTGTATTATACAGAAATTAGGCACTAATGTATATAGGCAAAACATACAAAATTAAGCACTAATATTATATTAGAAATTGTGCATTATTATTAAGCACTAATTAAGTATTGACAATTAAGCACTAACTATATATAATGTAAGAAAAAAATACGGAGGTACAGAAAGATGGACGAAAACACAAAAGCAGTAAAGAACAGGCAAGCGGTTAAAAAATGCATGAGCAATAAAGATAGAATAAACATTATATTGCCACTTGGAACAATAGAAAGAATCAACTCATACGGATTAAAGACAAGCGCATTTGCTAGAGAATTGATTCTTGCGGAACTCGATAAAATGGATAGAATGAAAAAATAATAAATTAAGCACTAATTAAGTATTGACAATTAAGCACTAATTATATATAATGTAATCAGATCAAAGAAATAGAGCACTGAAAGGAGAAGAGAACATGATTAAATGGAAAGCAACAAGCGTAAACGGACTTGTGGAATATGAGCAGGAAGCCGAAAATTTTAAGGAGCTTTTTGACGCTCTGGACGAAAGAGGAATAATTAGCGATCCAGATTTTCCACTTTATGATACGGCACTCTTGGAAAAGTATGGGAAATTGTTTAGCGATAATGACTTTAAAGACGAGAGTGGCGAACTTGATTACGAAAAAGTCGATAATTTTCTGGATGGAAAGAAATTGTCAGACATGGAACTGTATGAGTTAATACTCTCCAGGAACGGAGAAGCGTATTATCAAAAATTTATGAGAGAAACCGAAAACGGCATCGTTGAAATCGGGGAATCAGATTTTGATAAAACCGGCAAATACAAATATTAAAAATGCCGGTGGATTATCCACCGGCAACAGTCACGTAAATTTGAATAGGTACTAAACCTAATCTTCCATAACTTACGTGATTAAGGATAGCATATAATAACTCAAAAGTCAAGAAAGAGAGGAAAATATCATGAAAAGAAATGATTTCAAAAAGATTATAAAAATTAGAAGTCAATGGCAATTTACAGGAGATAATTATAAGTTGCCAAGCGGTGAGCCGATTTCCGTATATGTCAGAAAATTGGTTGAATCGCAGATGAATGTCGATAGCTTGGCAATATTGAAGAATGGGGATTTATCTTTTGCAACCGGTGGAGAATGGAACGATACAGCGAAAGAATTCGAAAATTATATGTTAATGCCAGCGTTTCAGGAAAATGAGACTTGCGAGTTTGACGAAATGGAAAAACGTATTGACGCATTGGTTTACGAGCTGGTTCAGAAGCAATAAGAACGTAATTGAATATTTTCAAACAAAGGGCAGCTTTTCCGGCTGCCTTTTCTTTTTGCCATGTCCAAAATAAACAACGCGTCCGGGAATATCTTACAAAATCTCCAAAAACCGTAAACAAACTATAAAATTTTTCTTAATTTTTTATAAACAAGGCTAGGCTCATTAGGTCTTTGATAAGTCAAAAAATGATAGAATAGTATCAGTTTTTGGTAAAAATCGTCTGACAATCGTCTGACATAAGGCGACACAATCGTCTGACGTCGCTTTTTCAGAACTATGTTTCTCTTTCTCTCTCTTTTTCTTAATCTTTTAAATTAATAATAATACACTGTATTTAAAGCCTATAGGTTTATAGTAAGTGTATATCCGCATACGCGCGCGGCGTAAGTATATAATACCACCGTAAAAATTAAGGCTTGACTTTAAACCCGGAAATAGTGTATACCAGAATCAAAGAGATTAAACAGAACGGAGGTGTGAATATATGCAGGATGTAAAGAGTGTAGAGAATGTAGATCTTACAACCCTTATAGTGGATCTAGGTACAGTACAAATATATACATCAACTGTACAAGATTTAATAGACAACGCTTGTATAGAATTTCACATCGAAGATTTGTTAAAAGCTGGACAGAGACAGTGGAAAGCTGTTATGCAGTATGTTGGTATGCATTTATTTCCGGATACATCGGTATTAAAAGACAAGACTTTGAAACCTCTTGGTAATGCAACTATACCGACTAACTGTAACAGGTATGACAGAGAGGTATTATATAAACTTTGTGATTATTATATATATATCTCCAATGTCTACAGTAAGCTGGTAAGTACAGTAGCATTCAGTTATTTTTGTAATATACCCACAAACACAATGGATATATGGGCTAGTGATGAACCAAGTTCGCTGACTTTCAAGATGTGGCAAAAATTGCAGCGATCCCGTAAGGATTGTATCCTAGATCGTGCATATGATTCCAATAGCCCTGTAGGCACCATGTTCGTGGGAAATAATGAATTCGGCATGAATCAGCCCGGCATTGGCGATAATGCCACGCAACGCAAGGCAATCACAGCGCAGGAGCTGCCAAGATTGGACGAGAAAAAGAGTCAAGAATTGCACGCAATTGATACACAATTCACGGATGCAGCGGCAAATAATACGGTTTAAATTGTGTGTGATTATTCTACAATTCGCAAATGCAGTAATATCAAGGGGTGTAGCGTTTTAACTATTCGTGAACTATTCGGAAAAGTTAGGTTTTGCGAATAGTTGCAAGGGTAAGACATGAATTGTATTAAAACAATTTGATTTTCACACAATGACAACAAAGCAAAACGGAAAATATTTTAGATTTCCATGTTTGCAAGAAAAGGATGGGGAGGGGGTCTGGCAGAAAGGCCACCGGGCGGCTACTAAGTCCCTTAAATACCTCAAAAAATAAAAAGCCACTTACAACACACCCATTGACTTTCACCGTAAATAGGCTATAATAAATTTATAACAATTCACTTTCACGTTGCGAATCGCAACTAAATTTCCAAAAATTTTTAAAAACAAAAAAGAGTGTTTCGGACAGGAGAATGATATATGACCGGAAATGAGTATCAGAAATTAGCCATGCGGACAAATGATCGCAAGGCGACAGAAAGAATTTCGGATAAACTTGATTTGCTTAAATTTTGCAAAAAGAACAATATCGCATCTGCGTTGCAAGATTATGACCTTGGCGGCATCTTCAATTCTTGTTTGGGGTTATCCGGCGAGGTTGGAGAGTTCAACGACATGATTAAAAAGTGGATTTTCCATGAGAAGCAGCTTGATATTGACCATGCCAAGAAAGAGGCAGGATATATTTGCTGGTATCTTGCAATGCTTTGTGAATCCTTCGGCTGGAGCCTTGATGAGATCATGCAGATGAATGTAGACAAGCTTAAGGCGCGTTACCCAGAAGGGTTTGACATTGAAAGAGCAAACCACAGAGCGGAAGGTGATGTTTAATGGCAAGCTGCAGCAATGAGTTGATGAAAACCGAGTATTCTACAGCTTTTGATGAAAAGCGCAAAAGTTTGATTGAACAGTCGTATTACAAATATGGACCGGCAAGAATGAACTTTTCCACAGGGAATGTCAATGCAATCGAAAGTTTGAAAATGTGCCTTGCCAAGTTTGAAGAGACCGGAAACCTTGAATATCTGTGCGATGTTGCAAACTATGCCATGTTCCGGTTTATGTTTCCACAGCAGGGAGAATATTTCAGACATACGAATTCTGATGAATCGGCCGGGATCTTCGGTATGAGTGTAAATGAAATGGAACGATTCAAACAGGAACACAGCTTTGAGGATGGGAGATATTGATATGGCTTTGAAAGTTATTGCAACAGCGGCAGATGTCCTCGTAATGCTTGGACTTATGGGAGGACAGGTAAAACAAAAAGACAATTCAAACGCAATGGGGTATTTGCTTTCATACGCGATTTTTGCAATGAATATTATGGTCATTTGGAAATGATGGGCTATCGCCAAGCGGTAAGACACAGGATTTTGATTCCTGTATTCCGGGTTCGAATCCCGGTAGCCTAACTGGTTACATGCTGACGTTCCATGTAGCCACGTATGTTTTTCATATGTACTTGAACCCTTGGTTGAGTGATTCAAGCATTTGGGTTCCTCCTTTCGCCACTAGGACGATTCTGTTAAGGACGGTGCGAGACCGTCCGGTGGTATTCTATCATGCGTCTATCCCACGGCGCATGATCGTGTGTAACGCATAGCACGTAAAACATATTGCTAACCGTCTTGTGGCGGTTCTGGGGAAGCGGCAACGATTGGCGGTGTTGCGGCTGACTGTAAATCAGTTCCCAAGTGGTAAACATTGGAGGTTCAATTCCTCTCTTCCCCATGAGCGAAAGCATCCATTTAGTCCCGCGTTACCGGTTTGCGAGATTATCCTAGGTTATTTGGATGTGAATAGCAAAGACTTAAATTGCGTCACAGCAGGCGCGGATTGGTGTCACAATCGACCGCGTGTCTTTGATCGGTTAGTCAAGCGGCCAAGACACCACCCTTTCACGGTGGTAACACGAGTTCAAATCTCGTACCGATCACTGTATTGGGATTTAATTCAGTGGCAGAAGACACGGCTTATATCCGGGTTGTCGCGGGTTCGATTCCTGCAATCCCAACGCGTTGTAAAATATTGTTTATGTGACAAGGCTGACGAGTTTTGGTGTAATGAATGATGTTTTTCTTGTGATGGAAGCGTTGTCGACTTAAAAAGCGTGGAAATAGGACGATGAAAGTTCGTTTACGATATATAGAAAATTTTGCAGTGTTCCCATAATGGAATTGGAGCCGGTTGCTATCCGGTCGGGCGTTTGTTCGCCTTGTAGGTTCGAATCCTACACACTGCGCTTAACGCGGTTGAAATTATGCTGTTTGCTTGCAGACGGTCTATGGTTTGGCTGCGTTATATACGTCTGTCTGTTGGTCAGAAAGAGGTCTCCAAAACCTCTAACGAAAGTTCGATGCTTTCCGGGCGTGCTTATCCTTATCTCCGCTTAGTCGGGTGCTACTGCAATAGTTCCGGTCGATGGGAGACTTATGGATGGTAGCGGTATTATTGGAAACAGAAAACCCTTCCGTGATTAGAAATTGCAGATTTGAAAGCGGTTGGCATGGTTTTGACTGACAGGGTTCGATTCCCTGTGCCGCTATTTATTTAAGCAAAATGGCGTGTGAGTATGATAAAAACATTGTGGAATATTTATATCAAACAAAAGACACGGAATCTCAAGAGGATTCCGATTTTTGCTATGATTGAGGTGCGAATTATGACAAGTTGCTTGTGCTGCGGAATGCTAATACTTGGCTCCGAAGTTAATAGGTGCCCTTATTGCAAATACTTATTTACGCAGATTCCGGGAAGGAACATCCCAGAAAATCAGCCGGATAAGGTAGAAACAGCAATATTTGAAAACGTGGTATTTAATAAAGGGGAGGGGCGTAAGAATGTGTGATTTTTGTCGGTATAAAAAGAAAATCATTGATGGTAAAGGAAATTTAGTCCTTTTTGGAGCTGAAAATAACATGATTTTCGACAATAGCGATGGAAAAGAGGTTGCAGGAGCCGTAAAAATTAATTTTTGCCCTATCTGCGGAAGAAAGTTGGTGTAATATGTGTGATTTTTGTGGCAATGAATCGAAACAAATAATTGATGACAGAGAGAAGGATTCTATTTTGTATATTTCCGATTCAGAAAAAGACATAAGAATTTTTCTTGAATATCTCAAAAAGAAGATGGACAACAACGGAAAAGAATGTTTCTTAGATGGAGAACATGATATTTTAAAAACAGAAAATTACAATGTTGTCTGTAAAAGTATTCATGGTACTCTACTTGGAGTCGGATATGGGTATTGTCTACATTACTGTTTTTCGAGAAATTTTGATAAGAGTAAGTGCAACGATATGGAAAAATGCTCGATGGAAGAAATTATTACGCACACAAGAGAGGGAACAAGAGAAATATCGGAACTTGATATTTTATGTATGCTAGGGTTAGTTTGAAAGGCGGTGGAATGATGAAGCAGGAAAAAGAAATTTTATGCACATGTATTAATCATGAAAATTGTCCATTAGACCCGGTTAGTTGCGGATGTTCAATAGAAACTACGACTTTTGAAGATGCTTGTATAGGTAAAAGAACATTTATTCCGGGAATCGAATGTGATAAGTGAGGGTGGTTTATATGAAACATCAAAAAGAATGGCTCGCTTGCGACAGGTGCGGCGAAGAAATAAAAGTAAAACCAATAAGTGAATTTGAATTTATGCCGATTGGTGATTATTTTACTCCAAGTCCCATTTTTGAAGATGGAAACGTAAGGGGAGAAATCAAAGAGATTCATTCAAACATATTATTTCCGTTTGGTCGTACATATGACTTATGCCCTAAGTGTAGGAAAGATTTTGAGAGGTTTATGAAGAATGAATAACATTGACAATCCCTTATCAGAGTATCAACCGACATCTAAAGAAGTGATGATAAATTTTGGAATAGATATTTCAAGAGAAGTGGTAGAAAAATATGCTTTGGAAAAGTTTGGCAGACTGCCACAAAGCCATATTGAAATGACTTCCGCTAGAGACTCTAAAATAATTGAGGAAACAAGGAGGTTTATGAGAAATGACAGTTAATATGGGAGCCAAAACCTATGAAATGAGCCGCAAGCAGGCAAAAGCTATCCTTGGAACGACTAAGAAACTTGCAAATTGCAACATATACGGCATTGAAAAAGGTAATGTGGTGATTATGCTGAATGAAAAGTATGAGGACGATATGAGCCTTAAAAAAGCCGTAGAGGAGTATAAAAAGAAAGGGTTCAAGGTGCATTGGAAATGAAGAAAACGCGTTCAAAAATCATAATCAAAACTAGAAAAGGCGGTTACACAAAGATTTATGCCAATGGAAAATGGCAGAAGGGAGTGTATAATATTGATTTTCATGCTGAATGCACGCCATTGAGATACCCATGCATAAAAATTTCTTGCGAATTTGATAAGAATAAGACTGACAAAAACGGTTCGGTTATTTACGACCCGGAAAAAGAAGAATTTGCAAAAGAACACGTAGTTGCAAGAATTTAGGGGGCAAGATTATGAAGAAGAAAATTATAGCAATTGCATTAGGATTGACATTGTGTTTAGGAATGACCGGATGTGCATCGTGGGACAGATTTGTGGTAGACATGAAAAGCGATGCAAATGGCGGTATGCAGAGAACCATTACTATATATACGGCAGATGGTAAAGAACTTGCAACATATAAAGGCAAAATTGACCTTAGTACAAACGATGGTGGATATGTCAAGTTTGACTTTAATGGCAAGAGATATATCTACTACAACTGCTTTGTAGAGAGCATTGCAGATATTGATTAAGTGATATTACCGGCTAACAAATGGAGTTAGTCGCTAACCTAGAAAAATTATAGGCAGAGGTCAAGGCACTTCTGCTTTTGCGGAGGTGCTTTTTATTTGGCTTCAAAGCAGTTAATCAATGCAGTAAATGGATATGAAAACTACATACAGAGAAAAGGCGTTGATGAACAGGTAATAGATGCCCTTTTGAAAGCGTGCAATGTGGCTATTCGGACAGAAAAAGATGTTGACTACGGATTGACTATAACCGAAAGAACAAAGGCTTTAATCAACGAATATACGCAGAAAAATGCGGGCGGTAGCATATGGGAACTTGAACGATATGCGCAGAATCACGACATTAAAGGCGGATATAAACTTGTGGATCAGTTCTATGAAGTCTTGCGGTTAGAGAGCTTTTATCGTTTTGAGAGTTTCATCTACTTTATGGAGCGAAAAAGGAATTGGAGTAAACGGTTTTATTATCCACGCCGAAAGACGCTGAATATAGTTGCCCAAGATCTTGAAGATTTGGAAAACCGGAAGATTAAATTTTACGGATTATCAATGCCATCGCGTGTCGGTAAATCGACCATCTGTATTTTCTTCCTATCGTGGGTGGCTTTGCGCAGACCAAACAGCCATAGTGCTATGGGTGGTCACTCTGGTATTTTGGCAAAAGGATTTTACAAAGAACTGATGAATCTTTTTACCACGGAAGAATATACCTTTGCTGAACTTTTTGCTTATTGGCATCCGGAATACGCAAACGCAGCACTTCCGACAGACAAGAGTGCTGATGAATTTACAATTACGCTTGGAGATCCGGACAGATTTGCAACCGTAACGTGCCGTGGTATTGATGGAACATGGACAGGAGCGGTCGATGTTTCAAAAGATGGATATTTGTATGTCGATGACTTGGTTCGTGATCGAGAGCATTCATTAAGTCCTACTCGAATGGAAAACACATATCAAGAGTACCTAAACAAGATGGTTGACCGTAAAAATGACGGCGCAAGGGAATTGATGGTCGGTACTCTTTGGAATGTTTTAGATCCATTGGAGCGAATGAGAAAGCAATATGAGAATGATCCACAATACCGATTCCGTAAGATTCCGGCACTTAATGAAAATGACGAAAGCAATTTTGCGTATGAAATCAACGGATTTTCCACGGAATACTATCGGGATATGCGAGATAAGCTCGACAATGCCGAATGGATGGCTAAGTTTATGCAGCAACCATATGTCCGCGAGGGATTGCTTTATACGGATTTGAGACTATTTAACGGAATCCTGCCGGATGGAGATTTCCGGCGCATAGGAGTTGTGGATGTTGCCTGGGGCGGCGGCGATAGCTTGTCAATGCCGATTGGGGCAGAATATGAAAACGGTGATGTTTATATTTACGATTGGGTATTCAACAAAGGTCCGAAAGAGGTAACAATTCCTCTTGTTGTTGGACGAATTATCGGGAATGAGATTCGGCAGACAAGATTTGAGGGGAATACCGGGGGAGATCTGTATTGCCAATATGTAGATGAAAAGTTACAGGAACAGGACTATAAATGTTCATGCACAAGCAGAAAAGCCCCAAACAAGGTTGAAAAGTTGTCGAAGATCATAGCGTATTCCGGTGATATTAAGAGAAAATTCATATTTCTTGATACGCACCGACCGACGCAGGAACAAATGAAGAAAGATTCAGATCTTGGAGTAACAAGATATTACAGAAATGACGAATATCAAGCGGCTATGGATGAACTCTCTATGTTTGTAAGTATTGGCGGTAATGAACACGACGATGCGGCAGACGGCTTAACTCAGCTTGAAATGTTTATAGAAAACCCAAACAATACCGCAAAGGTAGAAGCGGCAGTAAACCCATTCAGGAGGTATTAGGATATGACAACAGACAAATATCTTTCACAGATAAGCAGAATTGACCATGCGATTGCAAATAAGCTGGAAGAAATCAAAAGGTTATCCGATATGGCAACATCTATATCCATATCCCCGAAAGAGGTGGATGTGCAATCATCCGGCAATCCCGACAAAATGGGGAGCGCGGTATCGAAGATTGTTGATTTGCAGAATGAGATTCAGACACTTGTAGATGAATTGGTTAATAAAAGACGAATTATCATATCGCAAATTGACAGTATGGATAATACAGATGTATATATCGTGCTTTCATCACACTATGTAAATGGAAAAGATTGGAACTTGATTTCCGTTGAGATGAAATATTCCTACAGAAACATTATGAAACTTAGAAAAAGAGCATTGCAGGAGTTTGAAAGACGTTATGGACAGCTTTATTCTGAAAAGAGTGCATAAAAGTGCACAATAGTTCACACTCTTTCACAACATTTCCTAAAACTTGCATGGTATACTAAAAGAGTAGAAAAACAAAATCCTACAACCCCAAAAGCATATAACCCGTAAAGGCACTGTCAGAAATGGCAGTGTTTTTTATTTACAAGAAAGAGACTTCTATGAAAAAAGTAACTATATATTGCCCGGATTGCGGAAGAATTGCCGGACATTATGATGGGAGATCTACGATAGATCATCCGTGTAAATGTAAAAAATGCAATCATATTGTGATTTATCGCGTGGCAACAGGCAAGATTGAAACAAAGCCAATACCAAAACGCGCCTGCAGTAGTGGAGTTTTATTTATATGAATACACAGTATTTTCACGACCTTGTAAAAGGCAGATACGGAAGAAAAATTGCATATGCTAACGTAGAACAGATTACGGCAGACAATATCGTAAATGTTGTCGGAAACTGCATTGGTGCATTTTATTTCAACAAGACGGTCATTCGGTATCTGTGGAACTACTATAAGGGCGATCAGCCGGTATTGTACCGAACAAAGGTGCAAAATGCGGACATAACCAATAAGGTATCTGAAAACCATGCCTATGAGATTGTTCAATTCAAGGTTGGTCAGACTTACGGTGAGCCAATTCAGCTTATCAGCAGGAAAGACGATGACCGAATAAACAATGCGGTTGATGAATTTAATGATTATCTGACTGATGCTAATAAGCAGGAAAAGGACATTAAGGCAGGGGAGTGGCAATCAGCAACCGGAACGTCATTTAAGGCAGTGCAGATTACAAAAAATGAAGATATTCCATTTAGAATTGTTGCACCGACGCCAATGAATACGTTTGTTATCTACAGCCGTTCCACAGAAGAGCCACTTTTAGCAATCCAAGAGCTTAAGGATGCTGATGGACAGATGTATAAACTCTGCTACACGGACTCTTACGAGTGCAAGATTGTGAACGGAGAGGTTCGAGATTGGAAACTACATGGCTTTGGTGGAATCCCGATTGTTGAGTTTCCGAACAACCATGAGCGCATTTCTGATATTGAGCTTGTGATCGGACTATTGGATGCAATCAATACGATGCAGTCAAACCGAATGGATGGCGTTGAGCAGTTTGTTCAGTTTTGGATAAAGTTTGTAAATTGCGAAATCGACCCGAAAACCTTTGAAGAAATGAAGATTTCCCATGCACTGACTGTAAAATCCAACAATGAACAGAATAAATCAGATGTTGATATTATGACACAAGAGCTGAATCAGACAGAGTGCCAAGTCGCAAAGGATGATTTGTGGGATAATGCACAGTCCATTCTTGCTATACCGACAAGAGAGTCGCAAAATTCTGGTGGTGATACACAGGGGGCGGTATCTTTAAGGGCAGGATGGGACTTCTCTAAAACCAGGGCTAAACAAAAAGACCCGATAATAAAAACATCGGAAAAGAGATTGGCTAAAGTAATATTAAACGTAATAAGAATTAAAGACCATGATTTAGGGCTTACGGCAAGAGATTTTGATGTTCAAATCAACCATAGTCCTCTTGATAATTTATATACAAAAACGCAAGCACTCGATCAAATGTTAAAAGCTGGAATAAATCCAAGAATAGCAGTATCTACTTGTGGATTATGGGGAGATGCCGAAAAAGTATTTATACAATCAAAGCCATATTTCGATGTTTTGTATAAAACAGTAGATATGGTAAAAAAAGAAAATGAGAATACAAAAAAACAAGAACCGACAAGCTAATTCCTATCGGTTCTTGTTTTTACATAATCAGTTAAAATACTAACCATGAGATTGTTAAGAGAGCGAATTTCTTCTTTTGCAATAATCTCAAGAGAAGATTTAAGCTTCTTTTCCATAACAATTGTAGTTTTAACTTTACTTTCTAAAATTTTTCCTTGCGGCATATTATCACCTCTTTTTGTGTAGTATAAATTACCATCAAGTAATTGTCAAGTAACTTGCAAGTTGCTAGCAACTATGATATAATACATGTAAAGGAGATGATTATATGCCAGATAAGAAAATGGCAAGACATGTTACACATGGGTTGACAGGTAAAAGAGTTTATAAAACTTGGGAAAGCATGAAAGCAAGGTGCTACAATCCTAATGATGGGAAGTATGAGAAATACGGTGGGAGAGGGATTAAAGTATGCGAGGAATGGTTAGGGAAAGACGGGGCGAGGAACTTTGCGAAATGGGCTTACGAAAATGGTTTTGATGAAAATAAACACCAAAAAGAACAAAGTATTGACCGGATAGATGTAAATGGTAATTATGAGCCAAATAATTGCAGATTTACAGATGCAAAAATCCAAGCTAATAATAGAACAAATACTATCTTTCTTGAATATCAAGGAAAGACAAAATGCTTACAAGAATGGGCAGATGAAGTAGGAATATCAGAATCAACTATTCGTTGGAGATTGAATAACGGGTATTCAGCAGAAAAGGCACTGACTACCGAAGTAAAGAAAAATTCAAACGCAGGTAAGAGGTATTTGACATACAAAGGAGAAACAAAAACAGTTTCTGAATGGGCGAAGCATCTAGGATTTGACCCTAAAGTATTATATTCAAGAATAAAACGAGGGTGGTCAACAGAAAGAGCTTTAGAAACCCCAACTGGTGCCGACAAGTGGCATAAAACAAAATAATAAATTTGAAGATAAGACAGTCACCGAGTAATCGGTGGCTGTTTTTATTTTATAAAAATTCGCAAAGTTGTGAGCGTAAAAATCAACAATGTCGTTCGGTGTCGTTGCACCGTATAAAAATTCGTATGACATATCGGAGGTAATGAATGAAGAGAGAAGATCTGATTGCTATGGGATTAAGCGAGGAAAACGCGGACAAGATCATGGCAGATTACGGAAGTTCCGTACAGAAAGCCAAAGCAAGGGTTGACGAGTACAAGACAAAGGCTGACAAAGCTGAAGAGTTGCAGAAGCAACTCGATGATATCGAACAGGGAAAGCTCACGGAAGTCGAGCAGGCAAATAAGAACCTCGAAAAAGCCAATGCGAGAATCGCGGAACTTGAAAAAGCGCAGGCAATAGCCACGCAGAGAGCCAATGCCGCATCTAAATTTAATGTTACCGCAGAACAGGCGGCGCAGATTGTAAAAGACGATGGCAGTTTTGATTATGACGTTCTTGGAAAGATTATCTCTGAAAAAGAGACCGCCGCAGCGCAAGCCAAGGAACAGGAGATTGCAAATGGCAGTACGAATCCGGGCGGTGGCACGGCTGGCGGTAATAAAGCCGGTGCAGATAATAAGACAAATGCTGAAAAGATAGCAGAAAGCCTTATATCTAATGCACCTAAGAACAATGACGTTTTATCACATTACATTCAACAATAACAGGAGGTAAAAAATGGCAAAGGAAATGAATATGCAGTATGAAAAGACTTTATACGCAGGAGATGTTCAGATTTTAAAGAGAGAGCCTAATGAAGCAATCCCATTAACACTTGATTTTGATGGCGTGACAACTAAAAACGCACAGGGCAAGAAGATTGTCAAAGCAGGTACTCCAATCGGAGCAAATGGCAAGGCTGACAATACGGCTACGGTAGTGGGTATTTTGAGATTTGATGTAACAGAGGACAGGCCACAGGGAGTGCTGCTTAAGAAAGCATATCTTAACACGAAAGTAGCAGAAGCGCATTCCGGCGTTACATATGACGCAGAAGTTAAGACAGCTCTTCCAATGATTGTATTTGAATAATAACAGGAGGTAAATAGATGTTAATTAATGAAGTATTAGACAGTAAGTCTATCGCATTATCGGCAACAGAAAACGCTAGTAATCAGATACCTTATCTTGGTTTACAGTGGTTTCCAGAAAGAAAGAAGCAGGGACTTGATTTAAGTTGGATTAAGACACACAAGGGTTTGCCGGTTTCACTTGCGCCATCTAATTTTGACACAATCCCAACTCTTAGAGCTAGAGGCGGATTAAGTAAGGAAAAAACACAGATGGCATTTTTCCGCGAGGGAATGACAGTTGGTGAAGAGGAAATGCTTGAAATCGAGCGTATTCAATCAGAAGACGACCCTTACCTTGCAAGTGCTTTATCAAGTGTATATGACGACACTAACAACCTCGTAAGCGGCGCAGAAGTTGTACCGGAGCGCATGAGAATGTCACTTCTTTCTACAAATGCAGGTCATCCGGTAATTGCTATTGTAAGTGATGGCGTTCAGTACGCTTATGATTACGATAAGGATGGCTCATACGCAAAAGACCATTACGCAAAGTTATCCGGCACAAGCATGTGGAGCGACACAGCCAATTCAAAGCCACTTACAGACCTTAACAATGCAAGAAAGAAGTTGCAGAAGCAGGGTAAGATTGCTAGATATGCGCTTATGAACAGCAATACATTCCAATATCTGCTCGACAATGCACAGATAAGAAATTCAATTCTTGCACAGAACCTTACAGCAACTATTGAGGTCGATGATGATACTGTTATTTCGGTAGTACAGAAGAGAGCGAAGCTCACTATCGTACTTTACGATAAGATGTACATTGATGATGATGAAAAAGAGCAGTACTTCTACCCGGATAACAAGGTTACACTTCTTCCAGAAGGCAGCCTTGGCAGTACTTGGTTTGGCACTACGCCGGAAGAAAGAACTGCAAGACAGGTAGCTGATGTTGATGTAACAACATATGGTGTAGGTATTACAGTCGCTACAAAGACAGAGTATGGACCACCTATGAAGATGTCAACATTCGCATCCGAGGTTGTACTTCCATCATACGAGAATATGGATAGCACATTCGTATATGAGGTTCATAGCGAAGAGTAGGGGGTGCAACTATGAAATATCCATATATAGTGATTCATAATGGTAAATGGTACAACGCAGGAGAAGAGGTGCCGGAGAGTAATTCTCCGGTATCTTCCGTTGGATATACAAAGACCGAAATCAACAGAATGAGTACCGCAGACTTGCAGAAACTTGCCGCAGAGCAGGGAATTGAAAACGCACAAGCGACAAGCGGTGCGGAACTGAAAGAAATTCTGATTGCAAAGTTTAATCTGTAGGAGATCGCTTATGTCATACACACTTGTCGAACAAGTAAAGATTCGTTTAAAACAATTTCATATAGAAGAGGTAGAGGATGAAGTGACCGGAGAAAAGTCCGATAAAGTTGTGTTTGATGAAAAAGAATGTAACCCTTTGATTGAACAGCTTTTAGAGCAGGCAAGAAAAGAGATTATCAGCAGACGGAACTATCCGGACACATACACGCAAGACCAGATTGACAGTGATGTTAAGAACTATGAAAACATTATGGTTAATTTGGCAGTGTACGACCGGTCGCAGGCAGGAGAAGCATACATGGCAAGTTTCTCCGAAAACGGTGTGAGCCGTACATGGAAAGACCGTGAAAGCCTTTTTGTCGGAGTGTTTCCGTTCGTAAAAGCAATGTAATTAAAGAAGATTGAGCGTGACCATATTGCCGATGTCGGTAAAATGGTTGCAGGCGGCGCACATTAAGCGGTGGTGGGCAGTGCGCAAAAAGGAGATTCAAATGAAAAGTATTTTGATTCAAACTTATCTTGTGGCACTTCCGATAGTGCTTGGATATATAGTTTGGCTTCTTAAACAGCAAAAGAAAAGCAGGGACGCGAACAGTAAAGGAACAATGCTCCTTTTGCGCGTCCAACTTATTGAATACCATGCAAAGTACACCAGAATCGGAGAAATACCGTCATATGCCTATCAGAACTTTTGTGAGATGTATGATGCGTACCATGCGTTAGGTGGAAACGGAATGGTTACGAAAATGAAGCATGAGATTGAAGAGATTCATATAGGGAAAGGAGATAAGAGCCATGAGGAATTGGAAGGATTGGACTAAGAAAGCCGGAATCCGAGCAATCAAGACTGTTGCACAGGCGGCGATTGCCGGAATTGGAACGGCGGCATTTATGGGCGCGGTGGATTGGAAATATGTTCTTTCTGCATCAGTCCTTGCCGGAGTGTTATCGCTTCTGACGAGTGTTGCCGGAATCCCAGAGGAAAACACCAATGCTTGACATTAACAAGCAGGAAATGAAATATTCGCAATCCGGTCAGAGGGTATTCATTCCACAAACTGACGAAAATGGAGATATTGTCTATGAAGGGTACAAGGATTCCGATGGAAACTTTGTACCTTATTTAGATTCCGAAGGCAACAAGATTCCAAAAGGCGAGGAAGTTGAAGGGTTTTCAGAACCTACGACATTCCGAGCCAATATCAGCAATAAGTTGTCAGAAGCCCTTGTGAAAGAATTTGGAATTGATGATAGCACATCATACTGTCAGCTTGTTACGGATAAAGGATATTTGCCACTGAAAGCCGGCGATGTAGTGTGGAAGCGTTCGGAAGTAAAGCGCACTGATGATGGGCTTGTGGATTCAGAAACCGCAGACTACATCGTAAAAGGCGTTGCAGACGAAGGACTGACCACAGATTTATTTTTGCTTCGGAAGAATATTAAGTAGGTGATTGCGTGGCAAAGAAAACTATTTCAATGACATTATCCTCTAAATCCATACAAGACGCCATAAAGGAGTTAGAAAAGTACCGCAATAGTTTACAGGCTAAATGCGATTTACTTGTTTCTAGGCTTGCACAGATAGGTCAGACGGTGGCAATACAACACATATCGGAATCACCATTAGGAAACACGATAACGGTAAGGGTAGATAAAGCACCGCAGTTAATGACCTCGAACGCGATTCTCATTGCGACCGGAAAAACGGTAACGGCAGAAGATAGAGAACCATTCTATACTTTGTTGGCGGTAGAGTTTGGAGCCGGTATTTTTTATAATTCCGCAGAGAACCCCAAAGCACCGGAACTTGGATTCGGTGTCGGCACTTATCCTGGGCAAATACACGCTTTTGAAGATGGTTGGTACTATTGGGATGATAAGACCGAAACATGGCGTTATACCCACGGTATCAAAGCCACAATGCCTATGTATAATGCGGAACAACAGATTATTCAACAGTATGTAAAGATTGCAAGGGAGGTATTCGGTGGAAAATGAGTTAAATAGTTGGGCGCTTGATTTTGAAGATACCTTATGTTCCCTTTTGAAATCGTACATGGAAAGCAAGGTAAAAGGAATTAAAGTGACGCAAGATGAAGAATCGGGTGGCACCGCAACATTCCCGACGCTTTTAGTCAGACAAATCGGTGGCACAGAAGCCGGACGAACGAATGAAGCAAAGACAATCAATGCAATTCGCCCAACATTTCAGATCACAATTACAAACAAAGGTTCAAGAAAAGCAACTAAGGACATCGCAGCATATGCGGTGTCTTTTTTTAAGCAACAAATGTTTGAGGTATCAAATGTAATACAAACAATTTCCAAGCAAGTGCGAACGGTTACATTTCGCGCAACTCGCGTAATTGGAAACGTTGAGCATTTAGATCAGCTATAAGCAGAAAGGAAGTAGAAAATATGGCATCAACAAGTTATAGAACACGTGTCATTGTAAAAGAGCACACGGAAAAACAGGCCGATTTTGCAGGAACATACAATCTTTTGGTCGCAGCTAAGTCAGTTCCAAGCCCTGCATCACCGCCAAACACTGTTGAGTCAACCACAATGGAAGATGACCAGCAGACTTTTGAAAAAGGTATTAAGACTTCTGATTCAAGAGAAATCACAGGAAACCTTGAAAAAGAATATCTTTCAAAGGTGGATGGATATGGAGATAAAAAACTTGATATTATCCATCTGTACGGAACGGACGGTATCGGCGGTGTAGCGAAATACGCATATGTAGGAACTGCAACAGCCACACCTAACGATGTAGGTGGAAACGATGAAATCCTTGAAATGACGGTAACAGTTATTCCAAGTACAGCATCAGAGCTTGTTACAGATAAGCTGACTGTTGTTGATAACAACGATGGCACGTTTACCGTAACAGTGGTGGGGTAAAAAGCCTATCGGACGAGCAATCGACCGCACCGGTAGGCGAGGATGAACGGTCGATCGCAGAACTTGAAGCAATGAGATAAGCAACAATGGGGCGGTGGCAACACTGCCCCTTGCCAATATAGGGCAGAAAGGCAAGGTAAAACATGAAAGTTAAATTAGGTGGAAAAGAATATACAATTCAGTTTGCAACAAGACCATCGTTAAAATCACATATCTTACAGGATATTATGAAGACACAGGACATGGAAGATATTTCTTCTATGGAAGATATTCTTCTTGAAACACTTCCTAAAACACTTCTTGTAGGCTTACAGATGCATCATAACGATGAGTTTGGATATGATTACAAAACAAACGAAGGCTACGATGAGAAGCTTGAGAAGGTGTCTGACATTCTCTATGACGCGATTGATACAAACGAGATTAACTGCATGGATTTATTCGCTGATATGCAGGAGGAAATGATGACAAACGGTTTTTTAGCGCAGATGATGGAGTCATTGGAGAAAGCACAGGAGCAGGAGCAGGAGAAGAAAAAGACCCCATCCAAAGCGAAAGCCAAGAATTAACATGGGAATATTACGTTGCGGAAATCCGTCCGTTTTACCTTGTGGTAACAAAAGGCTACGGATTTTCCGTTGATGATATAGATATGATGAATCCAGAGTTGCTTAAGCCTTATGTGGATGCATACAAGGCAGAATGGAAGCAACGCGATGTGGAAATGTATATGTGGTTTGGCAGATATGCAACGTCAGCACTTGTGACCGCAATAGATGCTACATTCGGTAAGGGTAATAGTAAGTACGTGAAAGAAACTTGCTATGATTCCATCGAAAAGCATAATACGGACGATCCCGATGCTGAGATACGAGAAATGCTTAAGGTGGAAGAAGCATGGGCGGCTGAATCAAGGAAATCACATTTGCCAAAGCCAAAGATAGTTTAAGAAAAGAGGTATTGCTATGGCAGTAATTATCGGAAGTGCGAGACACGATGAACACGGAAATTGCTATTCTGGTGGAAAAGCCGGAGACCAGACCGGACAGGAAGTGTCTACGCAGAAGTTTTACAACCATTCTAAGGGATGGTACGTGCTAAGGGCGAAGGGCGATAGGGTTGCGGAGAAGTTGGCAGAAGCTATGCAGATTGCATCTGAAAATAAAAATATCGGCTATGACCAATCGGAACGCTACGGAGTCATTAAACATGGTATCAACACAAAGGTCAAGACGGAATGCGATTGTTCTTCCCTTGTACGTGCTTGTATTATCTATGCATCCGGTAAGGATGTGGGAGATTTCAATACATCCAATGAACGACCGGTAATTTTGAAATCCGGTTTGTTTGATGATATGGGGTCTTATCATGCCGGGTTTATTCTTCGCAACGGAGATATTCTTGTGACACGCATAAAAGGGCACACAGTTATTGTTGTAAAAGGCGCAAAGAAATGCAAAACCAAGTATTATCCGAAGTATACCGGAAATTCCGGTTCAATCGTTGAAGCATTAAAAGCGGTTGGGGAAGATGATGTGTCGAAAGAACATCGCGCGGAAATCGCAAAAAAGAACGGATTTTCCAATTTTAAGTTTACATCAGAGGAAAATTCAAAAATGCTTTCTCTTCTGAAAAAGGGAAAACTGAAAAAGTAATTCAAGGGCGGTAGGGGTCAAATCCTACCGTCTTTTTAACCGGCTATCAATGTGGAAGATAGCCGCTAACCTAAAAAAGTTATAGGAAGTTGGTGGATAAATGGAATTAGAGTCTCTTGAAATAAAAATTCAAGCACAGGCACAACAGGCAAGCGGCCAGATAGATGCGCTTGTGACAAGACTTGGGAGATTATCTTCCGCGCTTTCTGGACTTAGTACCGGAAATCTGAATAGTCTTTCCACAGGGGTAAACCGACTTGCAGGGGCAATGACGGCAATGCGTGGAATTGACACACGGACTTTTTCTGCGGTTGCAAGAAATGTAAGCAAATTAGGCTCTATCAACAGCAAACAAATTAATGCCGCGGCTGGTTCTATGCGTCAGATTTCCAATGCATTAAAAGGGATTTCTGGAATGTCAGCATCTGTTAAGGGTCTGACCGATCTTGCATCTGCAATCAAACAGCTTGGTTACCAGAGTTCCACCAAGGCGATTGAAAATATCCCGAAACTTGCTACGGCAATGAGACAGCTTATGTCCGAACTGTCGAAAGCCCCTAGCGTAAGCCGGAATATTATTGACATGACAAACGCATTGGCAAAATTATCACGTACAGGCGGAGCGGCAGGAACTGCGGCAAGAAGCATAACAAGCTCATTTAGTGGATTTAGTTCCGGTGCTTCTGCGGTTACCAAGAAGTCGTTCTCCCTTGCGTCAGCAATCGGAAAAGTGTATGCAACATACTGGGCTTTATTCCGTGGATTTAGGCTACTTGGAGATGCCATTGACATATCATCCTCACTGACAGAGGTTGAGAACGTTGTAAGGCAGACATTCGGGCAGTACGAAAGCCTAATTAACAATTTCGCAAAAACATCAATTGAAAAATTCGGTATGTCCGAGTTATCCGCGAAACAGTTTGCAAGCCGTTTCCAAGCCATGGGAACAGCCCTTGATATTCCGCAAGGGCAGATGGCAAAAATGTCTATCCGGTTGACAGAATTAGCCGGAGATATGGCTTCATTCTATGATGTGAGTCAAGAAGATATTGCCAAGAGTCTGCAATCTGTATTTTCCGGTACTACGGCACCTATGCGGCGTTATGGTATCGACTTGACACAGGCAACATTAAAGGAATGGGCATTAAAGCAAGGACTTGATGCGAACATTTCCTCAATGACGCAGGCTCAAAAAGCTATGTTGCGTTATCAGTATGTGCTTGCGCATACAACCAATATCACCGGGGACTTTGCACGTACAGCCGATACGTGGCATAACCAGATAACCATGCTTAGAGAGAACTTCAAAGCACTTGGAGCGGTCGTTGGTGGTGGTTTAATCAATGCATTTAAGCCATTTATCAAGGTGCTTAATGCGGTTCTACAGAAGGTGATTTCTTTTGCGGAAATGGTAACAAATGCTTTAGGTTCTATCTTCGGATGGAAATATGAAGCAAGCAAAGGAGCAGGAATCAGCGGTCTTGCTGATGATATTGGAAGCGCATCTGATGGCATGGATGATTTGAGTAATGCCGCAGGAAACGCAGGAAAAAACACAGGCGGTATCGCAAAAAATGCCAAGAAAGCAAAAAAGGAAATCCAACAGGCAACTCGTGCATTTGATGAATTAAAGGTTATTTCAAAACAAAGTAAAGATAATACTTCCGGTTCCGGGAATAAAGGTTCTGGTTCTGGATCTGGTTCAGGTGCTGGTGGCGGCACCGGTGCTGATGGTGGATTAGTTCAGACGGACACCATCTTTAAGAAATTCAAAAGCAAAATCAAAGACCTTGAACAGTTGGGAGAGTCTATTTCCGGTGCGTTAATTAACGCAATGAAAAAAATTAAATGGGAAAAAGTGTATGCAAAAGCTGAAGGTTTTGGAAGGGGATTAGCCAAATTCCTTAACGGACTATTTAAAGGGCAAAAAGGAACAACGCTTTTCGGAGAAACCGGAAAACTGATCGCAAATTCATTAAACACGGTGCTTCATGGATTGGATTCGTTTGGAACGACATTTAATTGGAAGCAATTTGGAAATTCAATCGCAGACGGAATAAACAAGTTTTTCCAAAACTTTGACTTTGCATTATTGGCTAAAACGCTTAATTCGTGGGCGCAGGGCGCGTTTGATACAGTTACGACAGCATTAAGTAAAATTTCATGGAAGGATGTATGGAACGGAGCAAAGGAGTTTTTAAGCAACCTAGATGTAAAAACAGTTGGAATCATAATCGGTGCGTTGACAATCAAAAAAATTCTTGGATTACATCTTGCAAAAACCGCACTTGATATAATCGGAACTTCCATTTCAAAAGCAATAGCCGGTTCACTTGCATCAAGGCTTGGCGTTGAAATTGCGGCAAATGAGGGAATCTCGACAGTATTGTCTACCGCTTTGTCAAAAAAAATAGGTGGGGCGTTTGCTACACTTGGAACAACTGTTTCAGCTGGTGTCAAAGCTTTATTCGGTAGCGGTGCGGCAGAGAGCGCACTTTCTTTTATCAGCCCGGTAGCAAAAGCTATAACCGGGATTGGCTCTGTTGCGATTGGCGCATTTACTGCAATATCAAACTTTGTGACCATGTTAAAGAACGGATTCAGTTGGCTTAATGAAGCACTTATGCTTGTCGGAGTTACGATTACGGCAGTCGGAGCGGTTATTTTAGGGGTAGCGGCAGCACCTGCAGCGATTACCGCAGGAATAGTAGCCGGTGTTGCAACGGCGGCTGTAGTAGTCAAGGATCATTGGAAAGAAATAAAAGGAATTTTCTCAAAAGCAGGAGATTGGTTTAATACTAATGTGATTAAGCCAATAAGCGGTTTTTTTAAGGGATTATGGGAATCTGTTTCCGGTTTTTTCTCTTCTTTATGGAAAGATATATCCGGTGTATGGAAAACAGTTTCTGGATGGTTCAATACTAATGTTATAACTCCTATTGTTTCATTTTTCCAAGGATTTTCGAAAAGAGTTGGTCAAATCTTTGAAGGATTGTGGATCATTGTCAAGGCTGTATGGATTGTTGTTTCTGATTGGTTTAAATCAAAGGTAATAGAGCCAATAAAGAAGAATTTTGAATTATTGAAATCGGCAGTATCAACTGCATTCAAGGTTCTATGGACAACTGTAAAATCGGTATGGGCGGTGGTTTCCGGTTGGTTTAAGGAGCATGTTACAACACCTATCAAGAATGCTTTTAGCTCAGCAAAAGAATCTATTCAGAAAGCTTTTAGCACGGCAAAGACAGCGGTAACCGGGGCGTGGAATAGTGTTTCTAGTTGGTTTAAAGAACATGTAACCACCCCGATAAAAAATGCTTTCTCGAAGATGAAAGAAAGTGTAGCTGAAATATTCAGCAAATTATGGAATAGCGTGAAAAGTGGTGTTGCCGGGGCAATGAACACCGTAATTTCAAGAATTGAAACAGCAATAAATTCATTGATCGGTGGAGTGAATACCGTTTTGAGAGGGTTCAACAGTGTTGTTTCTGCGGCGGCTAAAGTAGCAAAGGTAAAGTGGAGCGGAGTCGATCTTGTGCCGAAAGTGAGCCTACCTAAAGTAAAGGCTTATGCAACGGGCGGTTTTATGGATAAATATAGCATAGCAACAGTTGGAGAAAATGGACTTCCGGAAATTATGGGAACAGTCGGAGGTAAGCCAGCGGTCGCAGGAAGCCAAGAAATTACCGGAATCAAAGATGCTATCAATTCAACATCTGCGCAAGAGGTTTCCTTACTGCGACAACAAAATCAGTTATTACAAGCTATTTTACAGAAAAATTTCGGAATTACTACAAACGACATAGGAAAAGCTGCAAGGGATTATGGTAGAGAACATTACAATCGAACCGGAGACAATGTATATGTTTTTTAGTGACTTCTATAATAGAACGTGATATAATTCTAAATAAATCATATCACAAGAAAGGAGTCATTATGAGAAACACAAAAAAATTATTAGTAGCGATGGGATTGGCATTTGCCGTTTTGATTTCGGCTATGCCAATCCAAAATGCAGATGGGGAACAGATTGTTGCACAGGCGGCAACTATCAAATTAAGCAGAAAGACTCTTAATTTAAAAATTGGAGAATCCGCAACATTAAAGATAAGCGGAATGAGGAAAACTGCTAAATGGAGTAGTGGCAATAAATATGTTGCTTCTGTAAACAAGTCTGGAAAAGTTCTGGCGGTTGGAGAAGGAACAACGTACGTAAAAGCAAAAATTGCAAAGAAAACGCTTTCTTGCAAAGTTACCGTCACTTCTTCCTTTAATGCGAACAAGGTAAAGAAAAACATCTCAATTGAATACCAAGATAGTGGTCATGGAGTTGTTGCTATCTTGAAAAACAACAACAAGGTAAATGTTGATCTGGACGCAAAACTTGTATACTACAAAAACGGTAAAATGCTGGATAGCAAAAGCGATTGTAACAGAGCTTTTGAATCCGGTAAGGAATGTGTTCTTTATTTTGACGCACCGAGCGATTCTGATTATAACGATGTTTCTTATGATAACTATAAAATGTCGTTGAGTGTTGATGAAGCAACAAATGCTGTTTGTGATGTTCGCAATATAATGGTTCAATCGGACATTGGAGCAGATAATGTTACGGTTGAAGCTACAAACGATTCCGGAAAAGATTTTTCATTTGTGAAAATTTCTTGCTTAATGTATGATGCATCTGGCAACTTGATCAAATATGATTATCATTATGCAGAATGTGAAAAGAATGGAGACACCGATTATTTCTCGTTTAGTTTTCCGTACGATTCAAATTACGATACGATCTATCCGAGCAGTTATAAGATATATGTTGATGAAGCATATACATATACTTGGTTACAATAAAAATTGAAAGATAAATGATACTTAAGCCGTGGAAACACGGCTTATTTTAATTCCAAAATCGGATTGACACAAAATCAAAAATAGTCTATCCTTATTACTAAGGAAACAACCTTATCCGTGAAGATGCGGATTACTTACTCGAACGCCATACTGTACGAAAGAGGAAACCAATGTGATTTCACAAGCGGTTTCCTCTTTTTTATTCAGATAAAAATGTATGGAGGTAGACACGAATGAAAAAATCACAACTTATGCTTAAGATTCAAAACGGCATTGAGGTATTTGAGAATCCAATATTCGGACAGATCAGAATGGTCATGGTCGATGATGAACCATGGTTTGTTGGAAAGGATATATGCGAAGTATTTGGAGATACGAATTACAGAAGAAGCCTTTCAAATATTGATGATTCTGATAAGGGTGTGTCACAAATTGATACTCCCGGTGGAAAACAAAGAATGACGGTTGTTAATGAAAGCGGTTTGTATTCCTTGCTCTTTCAGATGCAACCACAGAAAGCAAAGGGTGTGTCACAAAACGACTCCCTTATAAACGAAAGAAAAGAAAAACTTCATAAGTTCAAACGTTGGGTAACATCCGAGGTTCTCCCTACAATCCGTAAAACAGGTGGGTATGTCAATAATGATGAATTATTTATTTCCACTTACCTGCCATATGCAGATGAAAACACTAAGCTGATATTTTCCCAGACATTAAAAACTGTTAGAGAGCAGAACGAAACCATTAAAAGGCAGAAGAAAGAAATCATCCATAAGGAAGATGTTATTATCGGACTCGTTGATGATATTGACTTGGCAACTAAGAGACAGCGGATAACGCAGATTGTCCGTTTCGGTGCCGATGGAAAGTATCAAGAACGCTATTCATTGCTTTATGGAGAATTTGAAAGGAAATATCACTGCAACCTTAAATCAAGGATGGAAGGGTGCGCACTCAAGCCCAAAGTAAGAAACAAGATGGATTATATCGACAGGGAAATGGGAATGATTCCGCAGTTGTACGAAATCGCTTGCAAACTTTTTGAAAACGATGTAGAAAAGCTGAAATCTGAATGGGAATCAGTAGTAGCTTAAAATTTAATCAAATGGATAGCATCTACCAAACGGTAGGTGCTATTTTTATACCCATTTTTAGGAGGTAAACGATGGGATATGGCGGATATTTAGTAAAGTTTGGCAATTATACCATACCGAACAATTTAATAAAGCAGGACACGTTTAGTTCCTATGTGAACATGCAGGACAAAGACCTTTGGACGGATGAAAACGGATATGAGCATCGTGATGCCGTGGAATTGAAAGCCTTAAAGGTTGAGTTTGAAACCAAAGCCATGCTGACCGAAAAGCAGTTTGATGATTTTTGGAAGAATATTGAAAAGAACTATACCAAGGCAAAGGAGCGCGGCGGCTATATCACGGCATACGTGCCGGAAAAACGCGGATATGTGACACAGTACGGATATATCGCTGATATTCAGCCTACGTTCTATTCTGTGGCACATGGGAAGATAAAATATGACCCAATCAAGTTTTCATTTATAGGCGGTGTGTATGATAAATAGTAGTTTGAAAGAAAAGTATTGGGATTCCGCGACAGATAAACAGATGGTCATATCTGTTGTTGGAACGAATCAGAAAATAGACAATTCGATGCTTGAAATCGGTACGTTTGCGCTTGAAGAAAGTCTTTGTTCGGAATCTGAACTAAAGTTTGGAGCGTGCGAAGCGAATTGCGTAAAATTCACAGCACGAAACACCGCAGGAAACATTATCGGAAAGACAATCTCTATCGAAGAAACGATTGACGGAGACAGCGAAAATCCGATGCCATACGGAGTTTTTAAGGTTGCATCCGATGTTCCTACGGCCGACCGAACGAAACGGCAGATTACGGCATATGACGCTATGTACGACATTATCAATACGGATGTAAAGTCTTGGTATGCAGGACTTAGCTTTCCAATGACACTTAGGCAGTTCCGTAATAGCTTTTTTGCGTATCTTGGAATCGCGCAAGTTGAAACAAGCCTTGCCAATGATTCCATGACGGTCAATAAGACGATTGTAGCCACACAGACGGACGATTCAAGCGCGGTCACAGAAGAGTCTGCTATCAGTGGAAAAACCGTTGTAACGGCAATCTGTGAGATTAACGGATGCTTTGGAAATATCAACCGAGAGGGCAAGTTTGAGTATATCTTTCTGAAAGCAATCACAAGCGCACTTTATCCGGCAGAGGATTTGTTTCCGTCTGACAATTTATTCCCGTCCGATGCAAATACAGAATCCATGACCGGACACTACATCGCGTTTGATTATGAGGACTTTCAAAGCAAGGCAATTACACAGCTAGAAATCAAGACAAGTGAAGATAATGCCGGTGCTATTGTTGGAACTGCCGGAAACAACTATTCGATTACAGGAAACTTTCTTGTATCAGACAAGACCGGAGCGGAGCTGGAACAGATTGCAAATAACCTATTGCCGATTATGAAACAGGCGGCATACACACCGATTAAAAGTTGCACCTGTGTCGGAAATCCATGTCTGACACTTGGGGAACCCATCCGGTTCAATACCACAAGAGAAATTGTTGAAACATATCTATTGCAGCGCACTTTAACCGGAGTGCAAAGTAAGAGAGATTCAATCTTGGCACAGGGTACGCAGACACACTCTGCAAAGGTTAATTCTATTAGAGACACGATTGAAAGCGTGCAAAGACGTACCGGAAAGTTAGAGAGGAACGCAGACCATCTTCAATCCACGTATGAGGATTTAGAAGAGCAGACAAATACCAAGTTTGAGCAGACCACAAAAAGCATTGTCGCAGAAGTCAATCGTGCACAAAAAGCGGAAGGGCAATTAGACGCATCATTGGAATTGAAGTTAGGCAGAGACGAGAACGATCAAGTTATTTCGATGATTAATGCAAGTGCTGACCAAATTGTGCTACGAGGAAACAGATTGATTGTAGAATGTAACAATTTTGAACTGGACGGTAGCGGACGAGTACATATAATAGAATCTCTGCTTTTTGACAGTGGTGAGGTATCTGGGGTAGAGATATTAGGGCATGACGGAAGAAATAATGCGTTATTGCAGAATGTTAAGTTGGACTTATTATCTGTTACTGATGCAAACGGGGAAAACTTGGCGACAGAAAGTTATGTTGATAATTCGCTGAGCGGCTACGCAACCAAAAGCGAATTGCCAAGTGGGTATTTTACAGATGTAAACTATACACTTAATGATAGCTCTACAACCAAGTATTCGCCTAGACACTTTAATAAAATGTCTGATTTTGGTTCAAGGGAAAGTACCTTGGATATCGAGGGTCTTTTGATTTCTATTCCGAGTTCCGATAGAAGGCTGAAAAATAATATACAATCATTAAGGGATATTAAAAGCGTTTATATGGCAATGCGCCCAGTTGAGTATACATGGAAATCCGGATACATCACGCAGCACACAGGCTTACAGTTTGGTTTAATTGCGCAGGATTTAGAGAAGATTTTGCAGGATGCTGGATTGTCCGATAGCGGACTCGTACTAAAAGAAGATGCCGAAGAGGATGAAAAAGCAATTCACGGAGATTCAAAGACATGGAAAATTGACAAGGAAAATCTCCATGCAATGCACATACAGATGATCCAGATGCAGCAGAAAGAAATCGAACTTTTGAAGCAGAAAAATGAAGAATTGGAGCGCAGACTATCCGTGTTAGAAAGGAGTGTGAGCCATGCAGAAAATATATAACCGTATCAACTGGGAGAATTTCCCAAGTGAAAAAACAGCGGTAAATGAATCTAATCTTAACAAGATGGACTTGGCAATTGACAATCTGGATGATCGTGTGGTTGCTATGGATGCGTCTAAGGTTGATTTGACAAAGGCAAATGAGCTTGTGAAAGAAATTCTGTGGGATGAATCCAACGGTACGCTGACTGTGGTAAAGATGAACGGTTCCAAGGCTGTTATCGATACAAAATTAGAAAAGTTGGCGGTAAACTTCAAGTATGATCCGCAGACACAACAGTTGATTATCACGCTGGACGATGGCACAACGCAGAATGTTGATTTGTCCGCTCTGATCACGCAGTATGAATTTATAGATAGCAATACCATTGCATTTGAAATTAGCAGTGACGGTAAGGTGTCCGCAATCGTGAAAGAGGGAAGTATCCAAGAAAAGCATCTGCGCCCAGATTATCTTGCAGATATTAAAGTGGAATCTGCCAAGGCGGTAGCATCTGCCAAAAGCGCAGGGGTGTCCGAAACCAACGCGGCAAAATCTGCCACAGAAGCAAAGGACAGCGCAGACAGGGTGCAGGGAATCGAAAGCGAGATTAACAAGAAATTGACAATGGCAGAATTTGACTTGAACGATGATGGAGAGTTAATTTACACAGATAATGCAGCGTATAACTTTACCGTTGATAATAACGGAAATTTGAATTGGGAGGTGGCTTAATATGGCAGTGGCAGGTAGAGTAGCAATCGTGCCTAAAGGCGAGTGGAGCGCAAATGCTACATATAAGAGATTGGATGCGGTAACTCATAATAACACATTGTATTTTGCGAAAAAAGAAGTTCCGGCAGGAACAGTAACTAGCAATACGGAATATTGGTCGAAGTCGATTGTGGGTGGTGCCAGTGCAATCGCAACGAAAGAGGATGCCGGGATTGTGAAACCGGATGGGAAAAGCATGAGTGTCGATGAGAACGGAACACTTAGTATTAACTTGGATGGAACCACAATTACATTAGACGAAGCGAAAAATGTCATAAAGCTGGCAGATACACTAAAAGAAAAGATCGGAAGCGCACTGCAACCGGAAAGTATCGTAAACAACCAGGTAACAACAGAAGCTGGATTTGCCCTGGATGCACGGCAGGCAAACCCGAATCTGGATGGTACGCTTGCGAAACAGTTAAGTGATTTAAACGGCAGTTTAAATAATAACCGCGATATAATATGGTCTAGTCCACACACCTTAACTCCATCTGTTATAAATAAATGGGTGGCAAGTGACAACTTTATAACGCTACAACCCGGGAAATATATATTAGGGTTTAAAGCTCATGCAGTTTGTAATAGTGATGTGTATATAGACACTTCTATAGACACAAAAGAACAATCATTTATTTTTTATGAAAAAAACGTCAATATGCCTGTTAGTACGATAACAGCAGGTGAAACAGGTGTAACAAGATCTGTAACTAATGTTTTTGTAGCAACGATTGATGCGCCTATTGAGCTTTATTTTTTATGTTATACAAGTGCTACAATAACTATTACTTATGAAATTTGGGCTTTAAAACTTCTTTAAAATTATAATTTTGGTGGATAATATCAAATTCAAACGCAAATAAATTGATCGTGGCTAATATTAGACTACCTGTAAACCCAGATTACATCAGACAACTAATGGATATGTTCTTGATTCGTGGATTGATTTATGTCAATGATACTTTTGACCATAAGAAAGCTCCGTCGCCTCCACTTATTTGTCCAATATAGCAATTACGTCCCCAACCGCTAATAGGTATTGCAATCGCAAAGCCTCTCCACACAGACATTTTCACGGACAAAATGACACACCCGAAGCCATTATTGAAATTATCGTCATCAAAACCAAAGATTTCCTTATTTAATGTATTGTTTCCGGTACTTTCTATCACCAAAAATGTACTTTTTTGATTCATGTAAAAATTTGAAAACGTGGTGACATCATCTTTGCCTATGTGGTTTGTCTTGAGCAAATCATTTTTTAAACTGCCGTTTAAATAAGTTTAGTAACCCATAAATTTACACATAGAAAGGAATAAAAATCATGGACAAAATTATCCTTAAAAACAAAACAGAATTTGAAATTGCCGATGGTGCAAGTCTTGGCAACATCCAGATCAAGGCAGAGAATTTCGAAGCCGTCAAGACCATCACGGATGCATTTTCTGCGGACAACCTTGCGGAAGTGACATTTACACACAATGGCGAAACATCCGGCAAGTATACCGATCTGAAATCCGATGGGTTTACATATATGCCAAACGTGGGAGAGGACGGGAAAGAAGATGGTACATACACCGTAACGGTCAGCTTGCGGACTAAGACTGAGATGGAGAAAGCCATCGATGAGCTTAAAGCCGGACATGAAGCAAACGCAGAAGCAATCCAAGAACTGGCAAACATTGCCGCAGAAAGAGAGGTGTAGGATATGGTTAAATTCTACGTGAGACGTATTCTGGTAGACAAGAAAATGACAATTGATGAAGTGCCGATGCGTTGGCGCACAAAAGTGCAAGAAGAGATTGAGAAACAGCTTTCCGCTTCTCTGCAATGACATTTTCTGTCGAAATTTGCGACCGAAAAATGTTGAAATCATGCATATTGTAGTGATACTATGGACTTGTCCGAAAGGACACTTCAAGTTCTGGTGGGGGCAAGGCTTGGCATTGGCTTTGTCCCCAAGTTGTTATTGACTATGCCGAACATACGTTCTATAATATTTGTATCGCTACATAGGGCACATGATTGGGGGTTTTGAGGTTGGGAAAAGAATACTACAAAAATGAAATCATCAAACTTATTGAAAAATGCGACAATTTGCATTGGTTAAAAACCATATATGCATACGTAAGCAACTTATTAAAATAGGAAAAGAGCCAAGGGTCTGCGCATTGCCCTTGGCTCTTTTTTACTTTTTGTCTGAAATCGTATCTACTAAATTTTCTAAGGCTGTCCAATCGCTTTCGCTTAACTTGCACAGTGCAGAAACAAGTCGATACTTAAAGTTTTCATCACCTAATCTTTGGATTTCTCCAAGCATTGCTGAAATCTGTTCGTCTTTTGATAACTCAACAAACATTTCTCCGTTTCCGGTGCGAAGCCAATCTTGATTGACATTAAATTTTTCACATATATCAAAAATTGTTCTTTCGGACGGTTTTTTTGTTCCTGTTTCAATTTGCGCTATAAAATTTCTCGAAAGACCAATTTTTGAGGAAAATTCTTCTTGTGTTAATCCTAATCGACTTCTTAATTCTTTGATTCTTTCATTCACTATTTATCCTCCTTTCATATATACTATATAACAAAAATGTCCCCTAGTCAACAAAAAAGTATTGACAAAATGTTTCTTGGGGACTATACTTTGTTTACAAGGTCAACAAAACCTTAAAATTAAAGGAAAGAGGTGAGAACATGAAAGAGATTAAATCAGCAAATGACATAATTGTTGTTCCGGTTTCTTATTTTAATGGAATGGAAAAGGAATTGCAGAAGATTCTAAACAAAGTGGATATTCACGATATGGATGTCATGGAACAGGTTCTTCATATGCGGAAGTGGCTGAAAACCAAAACCGTATATGAAGAAACAAAGAGATTATATCCTAATCTCCGTTTGGAAAATATTCATTTGCTTTTACCACAAGAAGAAGAGAGTTCTTGTGAGTGTACTGATAAAACAAACAGTGAATAGATTCTGCTGTTGTGTCGCATAGCGGATTGCCAAACGTTTCAGGAACATTTAGTTCCCAACAGAAATTATTTATATTTGCGAATGTTATATCGTTTTCGGCTAATATCTTTGCCATCTTTTCTCGGTCGCAGGATATTGTAGAAAAATCGCAAAACAAAAAGTATTTCAAATTGTATCACCTCCCTTATTTGATGATAAGGGAATTATACCACAGAAAGGAAGTGAAAGTATGGATAATTTGGTACACATTGGAAATGCGGATATTTCCATCAAAGAGTACAAAGGCGAGCGAGTGGTCACATTTAAGGACATTGACATGGTACATGAAAGACCAGACGGAACAGCGAGAAAAATATTTAACGACAATAAGAAACACTTTATTTTAGGAGAAGATTACTTCGTCCGAAATTCGGATGAAGCCAAGGGGGAATTTGGTGTAACTTCTCCGAACGGAATGTATCTTATCACAGAACAGGGCTATCTGATGTTGGTCAAGTCATTTACGGATGATTTGGCATGGGAAGTACAAAAGAAATTAGCTTCTTCCTATTTTAATGTATATTTTCGGATGCGACTTGAACATTGTAGCAGAGTACGAAATCAGATATTGCGCATGAAAGGAAGTGATTGAATGAGCGAAAAGGAAAAGAGAGTTGTCGAAAAACTTCGTGATGCCATTCCGAATATGACAGATTTTCAGAAAGGATATGTCCTTGGAATGGTAGAGAGTTCTGCTTCGAAACATAGTGAGCAGGGCGAGGAAAACGAAACACATAATGGAAAGGAGAATTAAAATGAGCAATTTTGAATTTCAGAAAGTTAATTCAAGGGTAATTCGTAGCGGTGACAACTATTTGGCAAAGGTTGACTCTGCGGAAAATTTTTCAAGCATTTTCGTTGACGAGGAAACAACATATGGAGTTTCTGTAAGAGATGCACAGATACAGACAGGAGATTCGACTTACACACCTGCAATGGCTTTTACATATTCCATGGAAGATGGTTCTGTGCGTTTTATAGATGTTGTTGTATGTCCGTTACTCGGAACGTTTGTTTCTGACTGGTACTAAATTATAAAGTGGCAGAAAGGAGCATGAATGAAAAAAGTAATCCAATTCATCATAGGTGCGGTTGCAATGGAGTATTCCTTGGTTGCCGCTTGCTATATGGATAGTGAGGGCACAGCCGGGAATATGGCGGCTATTAAATTTGTAGCCGGGGCAGTAATTGCGGCAATCATGTATTACTGGTCGGAAGTAGACCGAAAGAGAGACGAACTTGACAAGCGAATTAAGAGAAAACGCAGAATGAGAGAGGATGCATGGTAGGCGTTGTGTATATAAGTGGCACAAGATGTTCCACGAAAGAAAAGCGTATGCTTGCTGAACTTTTGGCAGGGAAACGAAAGAAACAAGACGATAAAGAGGACTTTGAAAAGGTTCTTGACAGAGAAATGGAAAGGAGAAGCAATGGAGAACAAAATAACACTGATCGGTGATATTGTATCAGCACCAAGGGAAAGCCATAAATCAAGCGGTAAGATTTTTTATAAATTTTTCATCGAAGTTGAAAGAAGAAGCGGTGTTGCAGATATTCTTCCGGTACTGTTTGACAAAGAAATCAGCGATACAGAAATCAGCGGAACGGTATGTGTCAAGGGAAAGATAATTACCCGGCACGTAAAAACCGGATCTGGAGAAGCCATTCTTATGTATGTTATGGCTGATGAAATCACAAAGTCAGAGGATGATAACCATTTGAATGAAGTAAGTCTTGATGGAATTATCGAGGAAAAGCAACTTAGGGAAACGCCACTTGGTCGTAAAATCTGTGATGTGAAACTCAAAAACATAAGAGAAAATGGAAAAGAGGATTTGATTACCTGCATTGTATGGGGAAAGTGTGCAGAATATACAGACTCACTTGCTTTAGGCGATAGGGTAAGCACATATGGCAGATTGCAGAGCCGGAGATATAAGAAAACGTGTAAAGATGGTCGCGTTGTGGAAAAAGTTACATATGAGTTGTCAATAAAAGGAATCGTGGGGGTGTAATAATGCGAATGATTTTAAAATCGTTACACATGGAGAATTTCAAAGGTATTAAGAGCCTTGATGTGAATTTTTCCAATAAAACAAGTATTAAAGGACAGAATGCAGTAGGCAAGACCACAATTTTTGATGCGTTCACATGGTTGCTGTTTAACAAGAACAGTGCCGGAGAGGAAAAATTCAATGTTAGACCATTGGATAAGGACGGCAAGCGCATTGATAACGTGGAAATCAAAGTTGTGGGAGTTATTGAAGTTGATGGGAAAGAAGTAGAACTTTCCAAGGTTCAGAAACAGAACTGGGTTAAGAAGCGCGGAACCGACACGGTGACTTTACAGGGCAATGTAAATTCATTTGAGATTGACGGTTATCCAAAAAGTGAAGCTGATTTCAAAGAATATATTTCCAGTCTGGCACAGAGCGAGGATATGTTCAAGATGCTGGCCAATCCGCAGTATTTCTCTTCCATGAAATGGAAAGAGCGGCGGGATATTCTGATGCGCCTTGTAACGGATGTATCGGATGTTGAACTGGCGCAGACAGATGCTAAGTATGCCCAATTACTCGGCGAGTTGGAGAAAGCACCGTCCACGGATGATATTCGTGCAAAATTTCAGAAAGCTCTTACAGAGTGGAAAAAGAAACAGTCAGAGATTCCGGTACGTATTGATGAAGCCGAGAAATCCAAGGTTGATGTTGACGTGGCAGAGCAGGAACTTGCAAAGGTAGATCTGGTAAGAAGAATCGCTGAATGTGACAAGAAAATGGAGAATGCCGGTAGCACGTTAGGCGATTTGAGAAGCAAGGAAATGCAGTTGCAATTTGATATGTCCGGCATTATGCAGGTCATGAATGACGAACTTTCCGCAAAACGTAGAGGTCTTGACAGTGCCAAGGATGATGCAACACGAGAGTTCAATGACTTACATAATCAGATTCAGTCTGCGGAAAATCAGATCAAGGCAAATGAGAAGACAATTTCCGATACAGATGCAGAGCGGAAAAATCTTGGTGTTGAATACAATGCAGAATTTTCCAAGGCATTTGATGAAATGCCATATCTCTTTGACGAATCCAAGTGGAAATTTGATGAATCTACAACGGTTTGTTCCTTATGTGGTCAGAAGTTGCCGCAGGATAAGATTGAGTCTCTTAAGGCTGATTTTGAGCAGAAAAAGGCAGATGCCAAGGCACGTGCCACCAAGCAGTTAGAGGATGCACGCAAAGCATTTGATGATGCAAAGGGCGCAAAACTTAAAGGTCTGATTGACAAGGGCAACGCTTGCAAGGCTGATATTGAGCGATTGACAAAGGAAAACGCCAAGTTGCAGGAAGACATTGTGGCACTCAAAGAGCAGGAATCCAAGGCACTTGCAAAGCAGAATGATTATGCAAAGCAGTTATCCGAGATCCCGGCAGAAGCTGATTATTCGCAGAATGAAGAGTATGTGAAGCTGAAAACAGAGCATGACAAGATTCTTGCTGATATTGCAAAGGTTGAATCCGAGGGCGCAGACAAGGTTGTTACTGATTTAAAAGCCGAGAAAGCCGATCTGCAGAGTCAGCTTGAAGAGGTGAACAAGGTTATTGCGCAGGCGGCTAACAATGTGGCGATTGATGATCGTATCGAAACGCTTCGTGACGAGCAGAAAGAAATCGGGCAGAAAGTTGCAGACCAGGAACAGATGCTTTACCTCTTAGAAGAGTTCATTCGTTTCAAGCTGAATAAGGTTTCTGAATCTATCAACAGCCATTTCAAGACCGTAAATTTCAAACTCTTTGAAATGCAGTTAAATGGCGGCATGAAAGATTGCTGTGAGTGCACCGTAAATGGAGTGCCGTATTCGACTTTGAATAGTGGTCACAGAATCGTAGCCGGACTCGATATTATCCGCTCATTGAGTGAGTTATACGGTGTGAGAGTGCCTATTTTTGTCGATAACGCGGAATCGCTGAATGAGTTCAATGTGCCGGATATGGATGCACAGCTAATTCTTTTGAGCGTTTCCGAGGACAAACAGTTGAAAGTGGAGGGTGTGTAGAATGAAAATTAGAGTTTCTACAGACGGAATGAGCATTTCTGTTGATGTCGGGGATAAAGCAGTTGAACTTTTCTCTAAGATTACAAGCATATTGGTAGACTATCTTCATTTTGATTCCGCGAAAGAAATTGAGATTGAGAAACCAAAGTTAGAGCTTGATTCGCTTCCAAAAATTCCGAATGCTGTAGTTCCGAGTAACATACCGGCACAACATAAAGAACCTGTTGAAGAGACTTATCACGGATTGACATATAAAGGATTCATCTATTGGAAATGTAAGAAATGCGGAGCGATAAGAGGTTTCTGCTTGAAGAAAGAGAGCAAAGACATCCATTGCATGAATTGCGGAGATGATTCACTTTTTGGCGAACCATTGAAACCGATTTATGCAGATTGTGAGTGCGGACAGCATTTCAAGTACATGACGAATATGGATGAGGAAATGTTTGATATGGATTGCATTGATTGTGGTGCACCAATTCCTATTAAGTGGAACGACCATGATAAATGCTATCAGACCATCAAAAATTAGAAAGTGAGGGTGCCGAATGTCAAGAGTAGGAATAGGCAACAACATCACACAGCCGGATGCAAGGTGTATGTCATGCAAGCGTTGGAGAAACGCAAATAAAGGGTTTTGGGGAGGAGACGGACATTGTTCTCTTCCGTATTGCGAGAAAGACGCGAGAAATAAAGGAAAGAGAGGGCTTAGAAGATGAAACAGCAGATTACCGAAGAAATGAAAATCCAGAATGAATGGTACAAAGAAGCGAAAAAACAGACTGTGGAAACACTTCCGGAATTTGTAAGACATTTAACAGAAGACTATTCGCATGATTATGGGACTATTTGCCACGCAGTTGCGGCAGCAGGAATAGCAGCCATGCACGCGGTTGACAATTCTCCGGCGGGTGGAATTACCGGATTTCAAGCCGGATGCATTATGTGGCAGGTTATTAGAGAATGGAACTTTCAGAACAATAAGACAGGGTTGAAAATTCTTGATTATGACAATCTTCTTTATCCGCAGTATAAAGCTTCTTTTATATCTATAAGTAGTAAAATTTGGGAATCTGTAAAGAAAGAAGCTCAAAACAAAATTAACCAGAATAACGATAAAGTGGAAAAATGGAAGGTTGCTCATGATAAATGGGTTATTGATATGGAGAAGTTTAAAGTAGACGTTGTGGAATGGCAGAAACAGCATCCGGAATACCCGACATATGAGGACAATCCAAAATTCTATGAGCATCTTGGGTTTGGAACTATGGAAGAATGGGATGAGGAAAATAAGAAACAGGAGAGCGGATTTATGTTTGCTCCAACGGAACCATGCAATCCAAGTGCTAATCCAAATGTTATTGCACATTGGAAATCTATTGTTAATGGAAATGTTCCATTTGGTTTGAAAATTGAGGAGGAATGATAAATGCAGTATATCAAAGCGAAATTTCCAAACAGTACAAGAAGCTACGTGTATCGCACCGAGGATTCCGTGAAAGTTGGTGACACGGTTGCAAATGCCAAAGGTACAAAGCTGACAGTTACAGATGAAACCGTGGATATGAAGTGGGTGGATACCTACGGTGCTGATAAGGTGGCAGTTGTGAAGAAGTATGAGGAACCGGTAGCTGCCGGAGAAAGCGAGGAATAAATAATTATGGCAGAAACAAAGAAACAGGAAGTTGCAGTTAAGCAGGGAATGAATACAAGACTTTCATTTTATGCAAATCAGTATACCGGACTTATGGAGCGTGATTTCGCAGAACATGGTCTTGCCTTTGATGATTATTCCAAACAGTGCGTTATGGCATCTATGAGTGCCATTTACAACCTTGTTACATCGAATAAGGCGGCTATGGAAAATCTGAATGGTTCTAATTTGAGACAGGTTATCGGGCAGGTTTCCAGCCTTAAACTTAATGCAAATGCCGTGCCAAGAGAGTGTTATTTCCAGTTGAGAAATAAGCAGGATGCCAATGGAAATTGGTATAAAGAGGTTGAAATGGGTATTGAGGGAGACGGAAACGATGCACTTCTCCGTAATTTCGGTGTTGGTGTTAAAAAGGTCTATCCGGTATGGCTTGTGAAAGAAGGGGATGAATTTACATATCCGAAGCACAGAGGTGTTGAAGTTACGCCGCCGGAGTGGGAAGAAAAAGGATTGTCGCAGAAAGTAATCCGTGTAGTTTATCCAGTCGAGATGGACGGTGGAAAGATTGAATACATGATTGCGGAACGTGAAGGCGTGAAAGGAAACCTTTTGGCTCATGTGCGCAACAATCTTTTGAATGAAACGTTTGGAATTTGCGAGAATAAGCGCAAGGCAACCGACAAGCAAAAGGCTGAAATTAAGGCTAAAAAGGACGAGATTATCAGTGCACTTCTCGGATGCAAGACATTGGAAGAAATGCTTGCTTGTGAAGTGGCAAGACCTTATATGAGCGCGGCGTGGAGAGAAACTTCCGAAGCTATGATTATTCGCAAGATGCGTAATAATGCAATCAAGAAGCATCCGAAAGACCTTAACGCTATGGCTACACAGTCACTTATGCAGATGGATGAAACTTATCAGCAGACGCAGGAAGAAATTGCCGAGAACGCCAATTCAGAGGATTTTGTTGTAGATGCGGAAGCAAAAGAAGTTGAAAGCGCAGCAGTCGAAGCGGAAGTTGTTGAATCGGCAGAGAATGACGAGAACGTACCGGACTTTATGAAGGATTAGGAGGATATGAAGAATGATTTTTGTAAAATTAGCAGTTCTGTTGTGGGTAGCATTTTTGATTGTGAGATTTTTTGTCAGGGCGAATACCACATTAGAAGAAAAAGTTGCGGCTGCCGTTGGCAAGAAAATTAAAATGACATTCGGAAGATGGGTGCTTGTCATTGTATTTCTTCTTGCGATTGCTGATTCATTCGTGGCACTTATTTGGTTTCTGTTTTTTAGATAAGGAGGTTTGCTATGAGAGTTATATCACAGGACGGAACAATGGATGTACCATATGAAGTCAGTTCTTTAAATATGGTAGTCGGGAAATATGAAGATGTTGTAAATGCGGCTATTTATTGCTGCAACTCTTTTTCGACAATAAGAATGGCTGAATATGGTTCCGAAGAAAAAGCAAAGAAAGCAATGGAAATGCTTAGGATTGCGTATGAAAATAATGAATTTTATTATCATACTGCCAATTCAGAACACTTCACGGAATTTTCCCAAGCGTTAAGCAAAGAAATGTTTAAGAAAGCTACATCAGAATATTTTCAGTTTCCTACAGAGGAAGAATTGGAGTAGGGTATGGATAATTTAACAAGATACACCGCAGACGATGAAGTACCGAATTGTGGACGATGTGAACACATCAATGATTCTAATGAATGGTGTATGCAAAATTGCGGCGGAGCAAATGGCTGGAGCGGCTATTTGAGATATGGAGAAAGCGATGTGACAAAAGATTGAAACTTAGAGTTTTGGGTTCAAGCAGTTCCGGAAACTCATACGCCTTGATTTCAGACAGTGGCGAAATCCTTGCCATTGAAGCCGGATGCAAATTTCTTGATTTTAAGAAAATGATTGATTGGAAAATAGCAAATGTTTCCGGATGCATTGTGAGCCACGAACATGGAGACCATGCACGATACATAAAAGATTTCATGAAATCCGGCATTCCGGTTTATACGGCATTTGAGACACAGACCGCACTTGAAATCATTACAGGAGAGCGTACAATAGCCATTCCACCACGCAGAGCACGGCAAATCGGCAGTTTTACGGTAACACCCTTCAATGTACCGCATGATACAGAAATCGAGTGCTACGGTTATTTAATCGAGCATGAGGAAATGGGTAAACTGTTATTCTTGACCGACTTGGAATATTGCAAATATGACTTTTCCGGCATAAAGGTTGAGCATATCATGGTTGAAGCCAATTATAGCATGGACTTGGTAGACCGGAATGAGCCAAATTATGAACACCGTTTACGAGGGCATATGAGCCTTGATACGGCACTTAAATTTATTCAGACGAACGACAACCCTGCTTTGCGAAATGTCGTTTTAATACACTTATCGGACACAAGCGGAAATCCCGCGTTATTCCTACAACGAACGAAAGAAACAATTAAATATGGAGCGAATGTTTATGTTGCAGAAAAAGGGTTAGAGGTTGATATGAACATTTGTCCGTTCTGAAAGGAGAAAGCATGAAATTATACATTTACAGATTTTGGGGCGATAAATTTTCTTGTGGAGAAGTAGACGTAGAAGAAAAGCCAAAAACGTATATCATTACTGAAGAATCCGAATTTGAATATAAAGGACAGAGAATCCGCAAGGACGAAATTGGTGTGTTAAGCGGTTGCAACAGGGATAGGGTCATTCTGACGGAGAAAGACAAGAAAAAGCTGTTGGAATGCTTATTAGCAGGCAGAGCACTATTGTTGAGAGTTGCCGAGTACGTCTTGAATATGAAGAGAAAAAACTTGAGACCATCAAAGCGGAACTTGAAAAAGAATAATTAGGTTGAAACACCTTGGCGAAAGCCTAAAAGAAACTATCTTGCTTGGCGAATAGTTATCACAAACCTTATTGAAAGCCATGTTTTGGCGGTACGGTTACCGTACCGCCCTTACAAAAGATTGGAGGTAAAAATTGAAAATATGTGAATACTGTATGGCTGAATTTGAGCCGAAGCGACCAGATCAAAAATACTGCAGACCCAAATGTGCAAAAAGATACGCACAGTTTAAGAATTTTAAAAAGGCTGGAAGAATTGTGTATACAAGAATATGCCCGAAATGTGGCAGGCTGTTTATGACGATAGATGAACGCAAAGTTGATTGCCAAGACTGCATCGGCATTGACATTAAAGAACGATTGAGAAAGCCAAAGAAAAAGGATGATGCAATCAAGGCTGTGAATCATATGGCACGCGCTTCCGGAATGAGTTACGGAAAGTTTGTGGCTCAAATGAGCATGAAGCCATTGGAGAGGAAGTGATTGAGTTGGATTATAAGAAATTTAGACAGGCAAAAGCCATCGAAGCCAAAAATAAACAGAAGTGGCTTGCGTTGAATCCGAAACTGAATGATGAAAGCGGAATATACTTCTTACTTCGTGAGGATGAAAATGGTTTCCGGTATGCGTATATCGGGCAGGCACTGCATATAATCAGCAGATTGTGTAGCCACCTTACAGGCTATGAACAACACATAGACCTTAGTTTACGGAAGCATAAGTTGTACAACGAGAGCGACAATCCTTATGGTTGGCGAGTTGAATTTCTGAATTTCTCAGAGAGCCAGCTTGATAAAAAGGAGAAATATTACATCAAGTTATATGCAGATAAAGGCTATCAATTGCGTAATGTCAGTTTGGGCGGTCAAGGAGAAAATCGCGCAAGTGGTTCAATCGGAGAAAGAAAAGTGGTCAAAGGTTATATGCGGGGCGTACAACAAGGCAAAAAGACTCTTGCTAAGGAATTATCGCATATTGCTGAAAAGCACCTTGAAATCCGCTTGAAGCCAGAGAAACAGGGCAACAAAGTTTCTGAAAAACAGTATGAGAAGTTTATGGCTTTGATTTCTGAAAATACATATGAGGAGAGTGATTAAATAAATGGCAGAAGTCAAGTGGATTAAAATCACAACAGATGTTTTTGACGATGAAAAGATTCTTCTGATTGAGAGTATGCCGAGTGCGGATAGCATCATTACGATTTGGTTCAAACTTCTTATTCTTGCCGGAAAACAGAATAACAACGGTGTGTTTATGATGAGCAACAAGTTGCCGTTCACGGATGAAATGCTTGCCACCATTTTCCGCAGAGATTTGAACACGGTAAGGCTTGCGCTTAAGACTTTTGAAGAATTTGGAATGATTGAAGTTGTTGACAATGTGATAACGATTCCGAATTGGAATAAGCACCAAACGCTTGACGCTTATGAGAAGAAAAAGGAACGCGACAGGCTATATCAGCAGAACCGTAGAAAGAAGCAGAAAAACCTAATTGAACAAAAATCGCCCGATAAATCGTCTGACGTCGCTGTTTCAGATAGAGAAGAAGATAAAGAAGAAGATAAAGAGAAAGAAAATATAAAAGAAAATTCGCTGTCGACCGATTCCGGAGATTTGTTTGATTTTGACGATGCTTGGAAAAAGACTTTTAGTATATACCCCAAGAAAACAGCGTACAGTACCTCTAAAACAGCTTGGATGGATAAAGTGCTAGAAGTTATCGAAGAGAACCAACCGGACATTGCACGGCTGTTATACAAAGCCACAGAAGCATATTTGAGTGACTATCAAGAAAAGAGTCCAGACGATAAGGATTTTCGTTACATTCCAAAATATGTTGATTGGCTGAAAAATGATTGCGACTATTGGTTGCAGATTGTAGAGAAACGAGGTGATTGCAGTTGACAGAAGCGGAGTTCGGAGTGATCGGGTGCGTACTGATTGATAATGATGTTCTAAATAGCATCTGGCGAACATTGAAACCGGAAATGTTTAGTTCGGATTTTGCGCAGGACACATACAAGGAAATGCTTGCCATGTATGACAGGAATGAAAGCATTGATCCCATGTCTTTGTCAATGGCACTTGAGAATCACAAATACACCCAGGAACAGATTAGCGAATTGATGAAATCCTGTATTACCGGAACAATCACTTCAACTATGGTTAAAAGCTATGCCGATGCGGTTGCGAAAGAATACAAAGCAAGAACGGTTCGTGACATGTATCAGAAATCCAGTTTAAAACCATGCGACATTGATGATACAATCAGCGATCTTCTTACAAGACTTGAACATTTGCAAGAGGGAAAGGAAGTAAAGTTAAAACCAATTAAGCAGATTGCAGCTGAGAATAAAGACAAATATTTCAACGAAAGTGTTGGAGAGGGTGGTATAAAAATCGGGTTATCGCAACTTGATGATGCACTTGGAGATCTTGAACGCGGTGACGTAACAGTAATTGCCGCAAGACCGGCAGTTGGAAAATCAGCACTCACAACGCAGATTATTGGGAATATGGCAAAAAAAGGACTTAAAGTCGCATATTTCAACTTGGAGATGATCGATAAACAGGTGTATGAGCGATTTATTTCAAGGCTTGCGGAAATCGGCTTAACGAGAATCAGAAGGGCAAAAGCGTTTCTTGGTGATGAACAGGAAAAATTTAACCAAGCAAATGAAGAAATGAGTAATTATCAATTATGGATTGCATCCGGGACTGTATCTCCGAGAGAGATAAAGTCAGAATGCATACACCAAAGCTTTGATGTTATCGTTGTTGACTATCTGCAATTGCTTATGCCGGATAACAGATATTCCGGAAGAAATGAAGAAGTAGCATCAATTTCAAGAGGTTTAAAATCGGTTGCAAGAGACTTAAATACACATGTGATAGCACTTTCACAGATAACAAGAGCTTCCGAAAGCAGAGAAACAAAAGAGCCTACCATGGCAGAGTTGAGGGAATCCGGAGCAATCGAACAGGATGCGTCAAACATAATTATGCTGTGGAATCTGTCAGACAATGACAAGGGAGCCAAAGGCGTAAAAATCGAGAAGAACAGGCAGGGAATGACAATGCGTGAAGCAATGGAGTTTGATGGAGATCACATGAAGTTCGTTGAAATCGAAAAACCATTCAATGATGTTGTTGCGGAAATTAAAAAGAAAGAACGTGGGGACGGATTCAAGCCATACAATGGCGATTGTCCGTTTTAGATGTAGCGGCTATGGCAAGTGCAAAGATCGAAAAGGGTTCGGAAGAATGGCAAGTGTTTATGGATTATTGGCAATTCATTCAGAAATACTATTCCCCGGACAACTCTGATTCTTGGTGGGATGAAGTTGTAAAAGCCGGAGAATCATTGATAAACAAATACAAAGGCATGGAGATTGAAGAGCGTGCAAGACAGCTTGTATTGAGTCATTTTGCATGGTTGGAAATCACATACAGAAAGGAGAAATCAAAGAAATGAGCAATGCGTTGAGACGGAAGAAAAAGCCGACATTTTACACAAAACAGGAAATGCGGATTATCGGGCGAAATGATTTTGAAAAGAGAAATGCTGATAAGGTTATATCAAAATCGTACAAAGATTTTGTCGTGATCGGGTACATAATTCTGCATGACAAATTCGGTTTCGGACAGGCAAGAATCATCCGGTTGCAGGATTTTTTGAAATCCTACTTAGATGAAGTAGCATCCGGTGGAAATACTGGAAAGGACTTGTCTTTTTATCTGAAAAGTAAATACGGAATCGACATCAAAGAAGAAGTCGGAAAAATTCCACAGAGACAGTTAATGACCCTGTATGCAAAGAAAGGGTTCTGTATCGAGCGTGAAGCCTACAGGCTTTCCAGCGCATCTTTGTTTAACTATTTTGCGCTGACACTTACGATTCTGAAAAAGGAGTTTAAGATAACAGCGAAACAGTTGCAGTATTTCACGGACAAATTCATCGACTACATTGATACACTGGCTAATTACAAGCAGTTTCAGTTGACCGTGCCGATGATAGCGCAGAGTTTGGCGGATGAGATTAAGTTTGTATGTGATTTGGAGGTTTAAATATGCTGAACAGAGAGAAATATGCGAAAGAGATTTTGGATGTTGTGTGTAGTGGTCATTGCTTCGCTAAGGTTGATGGGAAAATTACAGAATGTGGCAGAACCGATTGCGATGAATGCGATTTCGGTGACAGCTTCATTTGTATGGCGAAAGCAATGGAATGGGCGAACAGTGAATATGTTGAGCCACCTGTTGATTGGAGCAAGGTAGCGGTCGATACGCCGATTCTTGTGAAAGACGTAAAAAGCGGCGAGTGGAATCGGGGATATTTTGCAATGTATGAAAACGGCACGGTGTTCACTTGGTATCATGGAGCAACATCATGGAGCGCAGAAGGTGAATCAGATATTGCAAGTTGGAAATTCGCGAAGCTGGCAGAAAGTGAGGAATAAACATGGAGAGATTAACAGAGCGGACAGCGGATGGAATCTTAGTAAAAGAGAATTACGAGAAAGAATCCTTAAAAACCTTGTATTCGTGCTATGGCGAAAAGCCTAATTCATATTATTCCAACTGCGAAGAAGGTTATTGCGCAATGGAGAAGTTAGCGGATTACGAGGATGCAGAGGAGCAGGGATTACTTCTGCGGTTGCCGTGTGGAATTGGCTCAGATGTATATATAATTCCTAGCAAAATCAATTATGAATTAAATATTTTAAGTCTGCACCCGGAGAACAACAAAGTTTATCATCAGAAAGTAGCCTTGATTACTTTTACAGAAAAAGGATGGTACATGGAGTGTGATAAGGATCGAGAATATGCAACAGACCGAATCCTGTCAGAAAAAATGTACAAGGAAACCTGGTTTTTATCACAAGAGGAAGCCGAAGCCAAGCTGAAAGAAATGAGAGGTGGAGAGAATGGATAAATTTCTTAAAAGCGTAAGCGAGCGAGACTTTGATAGAAGAATATCGGAAGTCGTTGAAATGCTTGAGGAAAAACAACTCTACGGAACTATCAGTTTGATAAAAGATTTGAAATATTACCTTGACTTAGCCATAGAAGAAAAAGCACACACTTGTAAATGTCAGCCTAACAGCAATTCAATAGATAATGAGCATTGTTGTGGATGCGATAGCAAGGTTTCAGAAAATAATGATACAAAAAACAAAGTTACATCTCTGGAAATTATCGTAAGGATGATAGGAAACAAGCCGTATTACGAAATCAAGTACAAGGAAATCGGAGAGGACTATTATCATGTTGGCTACAGTTCCTATAAGCTAGAAAATGTTTTAGCTTGGAAGGATGAGTGCTTTGAGATTGTGAAAGAATGCAGACCGCAGACCAATGCAGACCGGATCAGGAGCATGACGGATGAGGAACTGGCACTGACGGTTATGTGTCCGGCAGATATCACAGGCGGCGACACTAAATGCGATCAGTATCATAACTGTAGAAAATGTACGTTGGACTGGTTACAGAGAGAAAGTGAGGAATGACAGTTGGGAGACGTAATAAAACATGTGTCTAAAGATGATCTGTGTCCATTCTGCGGAAAAAGAAAATCAACTCTGCTGTGCGATATGCCGGTCAATATGGTTGTCACACATGCACGGGGAAGCGGATTTAAAAGTTATACCATGACCTGTGACAGGAAAATCTGCACAGAATGTACAACAAGGGTAAATATGTTTGATTTTTGCCCGGATTGCGTGAGAAAGATCAAGATAACACCGAAGGGAGTGAAAGAGTGATGGAGAATAGATATTTATACCGTGGAAAGCGGATTGATAATGGGGAATGGATACAAGGATATTTATATGGTATCTGGGAGAGAAGATATATCCTATGGGGAATGACCAATGATATCCCGGACATGGTCGAGGTAGACCCAGCCACCGTCTGCCAGTGCACCGGATATGAGGGAATCTATGAGAAAGATATCTTCCGGTGCGAAGATGAAGATTACGTTATCAAATGGTCAGATGATTCATTGAGATGGGAAGCCGTATCCCTGTTTACTGACGTAAGTGTTTCCTTAGCAGAGTTCAATCCGGATTATATAGATGTCATTGGAAACGAGATTGATAATCCGGAACTGTTGGAGGTGCAGAAATGATTAAAGGTAAAAAAGTAACCATGAATGATAAGTATTATGTATCGGAGAAGAATAAAGGCAAGGTATTTAAGGTTGTCAGCGAGCCGTACAACATGTGTGGAACGATGGTTGTTAAATTAGAAGGATTTGCCGGATGCTATGCCTTGGATGGGTTGACGGAGGTGCCGGAATGACAGAGAATGAAGCAATCGACGAATTAAATACGTCTATAGATTTAGCGAAGATGTGTACGGAAAATCTTGAAAGGAAAAGAGAAGTGCAAGGTTATGAAGCAGCAATCAAAGCCCTTGAAGAAATCCAGCAGTACCGAGCAATCGGAACGGTGGAAGAATGCCGGGCGGCGATGGAGAAGCAGACGGCAAAGAAAGGAACAAGAGAAGAGATAAAGAAAGGATACAATAGAGGAATGCATCACTATTATTGTCCTGTTTGTTACGAGAAGGGAGATTTAAGAAACAAGTATAATGTCGGGTTATATTGCAGTGACTGTGGTCAGAAATTAGATTGGAGTGATGAAGAATGATGTTTCAATCGTACATAAATTTCATTCTGCTAATACTTATAGCTATTAGGCTAGATATTCTAACAGAATTTGGAGTTAAGCTTTTTTGCATTCTTTCAGTTGTAGGGATGATTGGGCATGAGGTTTTTGATTATTTGAAGAAAGGAGATAAAAAACGATGAAACTGATTGGCGCAGATGCACTAAAAGAATATTGCATGAATGCGAGTAAATCCGATGATGATTTTAGGAGAGTAAGTTTGGCAACATTGGCGAGCGTGATAGATGCGCAGCCGACCGCCTACGATGTGGACAAGGTTGTGGAACAGTTAAGGGAGCAACAAGAGAAGTTAGAAACAGATATTTTTGCAAGAGAATCTGATAATTGGTATGGGCAATACTGTAATGGAATACATGAGGGAATTGATAAGGCAATCGAGATTATAAAGGCAGGTGGAATAGATGGCAAGGATTTCTGCTTTAAATGCGAAAACTCTTACAGATACAAGACATATTGGGGAGGAATGGAAACCGAAAAAGCGGTTGCTTGCTTGATGTGTCTTGTGAGGGTTTTAAGAGAAAAGAAGATAACTAAATAAAAATCAAAGAAAGGAATAGGTTGTGCGCACATAAAACCGAGGTTTCCTTTTGGTAGATTTTATGAATTTTGAAAATTATTCTTGTGATAATCAAATGAGCATATTTGACTTCACAAGAGAATCAATTAGTATTACAAAGCCCATTCGCTTAATAGAACTTTTTGCCGGCTACGGAAGTCAGGCAATGGCACTAAAGAGAATAGGTGCTAAGTTTGAGCATTACAGAGTTGTGGAGTTTGATAAGTACGCAATAGCAAGTTATAACGCAGTGCACGGAACAGAGTTTTCCACAATGGATATAACAAAAGTACACGCTGACGACTTAAATATTGTTGATACAGACAAATATTGCTATATGATGACTTACTCATTTCCTTGCACCGATTTGTCAGTCGCAGGAAAACAAATGGGAATGAGCAAAGGAAGTGGTACAAGAAGCGGTCTGTTGTGGGAAGTTGAGAGAATACTAACAGAAATTAGAGATAGTAACGGAGAATTACCACAGATTTTGTTCATGGAGAACGTGCCACAAGTACACGGCAAGAAAAACATCAATGATTTTGAGAAGTGGTTGGGGTTCCTGGAGAGTTTAGGATACACGAATTATAAGCAAGACTTGAATGCTAAAAATTATGGTGTGGCACAGAACAGAAACAGGTGCTTTATGTTTTCGTTTCTGGGTAATTATTCATACGACTTTCCAAAACCTATACCACTTGAAAAGAAGTTGAAAGACTATCTCGAGGATAATGTAGATGAAAAGTATTACATCAACAATGAAAAGGCTGACAAGCTGATAAAACAGCTTATTGGCAACGGCACATTACCAAATACAATCCCTAAGAGCAGAGCAGAGCAGAGCAGAGCAGAGCAGAGCAGACTTGCGTTGACGGAACAATTTGTGAACCAGGAAGAAGAGAGGCTGCAAACTGTATCAAGGCGAGATATGACGCAGGAATCAGCAACTTGCGGTCAGATGGAAACTGTGTTGTTGAAAAATCAAGGAGCGGAACTAGAAAAGAAAACTGATATAGCCACTACTCTTATGGCTAGAGACTATAAGGGCTTTGGCAATCAAGCAACTAATGGAGTAATTGAATGGAAGTATTAGGAAGCATATATACAGAAGTTTCAGACAGATTTCAAAAAGGCATTATCGGGGGGTATTTCCTGGTGTGTAAAAGCTGAAAAACACGATTTAGGAGTAATTATGGCAGATGTAAATGTAATAGGCTCTCTTGAAGCAAAATTTGAGAGTACCAACAGAATTTATGATGTGTGGGGGTGTAGTCCGACATTGAGTACAATGCAAGGTGGCAATCAAGAACCGAAAATTCTTGAAGCAAGGCAATTAGGATTTATGGATAATGGCACAGGCAAGCACCAATCAAACACAGTATATGATGAAAATGCACTTTGCCCCAACATTACAACAGTTGAGGGTGGCGGTACACAACAGATTAAAGTGTGTGAAAGTCAGATAGTTGCTATGCGTGGCAGAAATCCCGATAATCCGTCAGATAGAACTAATGGAAGTCCGACAGAACAGAGGTTAGAAGTGAATACGCAAGGGACCAGTAATTGTCTGACAAGTGTGCAGAAAGACAATATGGTACTTGAAAACGTAAAAATTAGACAAGCCACAAAGGACGGCTCTATTGAATGCGAAATAGGCGATTGCTTTGACGCAAGCTATCCTAACAGCAAAATAAGAAGAGGTAGGGTACAAGACAAAGGAAATACTTGCCCTACATTAACCGCACAAAACCAAGAAGCTGTTAGAATTGAAAAGGTCGGTCAAATATCAAGCAATGGATCCCAATGCGGTACAGTTATTTCTGATAACGGCATATCTGCTAATCTTGTAGCTGGCACACACGGATATGCGAATAGCCATATCGCTACACAATATCGTATCAGAAAGCTAACACCGAGAGAGTGCGGACGGCTGATGGGTGTATCTGATGAAGATATTGACAAAATGGCGGCAGTCAACAGTAATACACAGTTGTATAAGCAATTTGGAAACAGTATTGTCGTAGATGTTATGTGTGCTATGTTTAAAAACTTAAATATCAATCAATAAAATAAGGAGAAATGGCTTATGAAATTTACAAAATTCATTAAGCCAGAACTTGAATACATTAAAGAAAATGCCAATTTCACGGAAGAAGAGGAGAGGATTTTCTCTCTTCTCTGCCGTGGTTTTTCACAAAAGCAAATATCCACAAAAGAAAATCTATCACTAAGAACGATAGAGTACAGAGTGAGAGATATAAAAGATAAAATAGAGAGAACGGGGGTATTTGATTGGATGAAAAAGAACTGTTGAAATATGCCGTTGATAGTGGTATTCTCGACATAGCACTTGTGCAGAAACAAGTCACTATGCAAAAGAGAGAAAAATTACTCAACAAAAATCCCTATAAAATCTATCAAGGAAAGGATGAGAACTGGTACTCATATCTGCCGGATGAAGTTAAGGGCAGACGTAAAATCAAGGCAAAGCGCAGAGAAGCGGTCGAGCAGAAGATCATTGACTATTGGAAAGAAAGAGAGGATGACCCTACAGTAGAGGAAATCTTCAACCGTTGGATTTCGCAAAAGCTGGAACTTGAAGAAATCAGCAGGGCAACCTATGACAGATACTTAATGGACTTTCAGAGATACTTTGATGGCATCAAGGATAAGAGAATCAAAAGTGTAGACGAATGCGAGCTTGAAACGTTTATACGAAATAGCATCCATGATTTCAACATGACTTCCAAGGCATTCTCAAACTTCCGGACGCTGATATATGGAATATTTAAGTATGCCAAGCGGAAGAAGTATGTCAAGTTTTCCATTACATACACGCTGAAAGACATGGATATATCGCCAAAAGCGTTTAAGCACGTAGTCCGACAGGCAAAAGACCAAGTATATATGCCGGATGAAAAGGAACGCATGGAGATGTACTTAAGGAATCACTTGGATATTGTGAACCTTGGATTGCTATTCATGTTTAAGACAGGAGTTCGTGTCGGGGAATTGTCGGCATTAAAGCGGAAAGATGTTGAAAACTACACGGTTGCTATCAATTCTACAGAGACTCGTTACCGGGATGATGACGGTTTTCACTATGAGGTCAAAGATTTTCCAAAATCAGAAGCAGGATTGCGATTTGCCATACTTCCAGATAAGTACAAATGGATTCTTGATGAAGTACGAAAGAGAAATCCCTTCGGGGAATATCTATTTGAGAGAGACGGAGAACGGTTGAAATCCTACAACTTTCGTGAACGTTTGCGCTATATCTGCGAACATGAACTGCGAATGAAAGTGAAATCTCCGCACAAAATCCGAAAGACATACGGAAGTATCTTGCTTGACGGAAAAGTGAAAGAGTCCACAATCCTTGATACCATGGGGCATACAGACATTAGTTGCACAAAAGATCATTATTATTTTGATCGTACCGGAATTGAGGAAAAGAGACAGGAACTTGACTTAATCGAAGCATTATGAGTCCCTGGTACTCAAAGGTACTCAAAGAAAAATTGAAAGAATGGCTATTTTAAGCCATTTCAAGGCAATTACTTTAGGGTTCGATTCCCGTACGGACTGTT